>Ga0302121_10000003_pt1 | contig 263473 bp, 259 predicted proteins | sample CB21_surface_MG_FD_203120 | JGI IMG/M metagenome (GOLD analysis project Ga0302121, IMG submission 203120) | Marine microbial communities from Western Arctic Ocean, Canada - CB21_surface | ecosystem: Environmental > Aquatic > Marine > Oceanic | place: Canada: Western Arctic Ocean | collected... | reverse complement strand
GACAACGTGCAGATGACTATTGAGTTGATTCATCCGATTGCGATGGAAGACGGTCTCCGTTTTGCTATTCGTGAAGGTGGTCGTACGGTTGGTGCAGGCGTAGTCGCTAAAATCATCGCGTAAATGTCAGATATTGAGGGGGCCTTGTTGGGCCCTTTTTTGTCGATTTAGGTTTTAGAGTCGGCACTTTTGACGAAGTAGTAAAAAAAACAGGGTATAGCTGTTTAATTGCTTGACAGTTCCGGGGTCCGGCTCTAGAATTCGCGCTCCATTTTCGGGGCTGAAGTCAGCTTTTAAACGCGTTATACCCGAACGAAAAGAATAGATAGCGGAGCTTCGCTGACATGCAAAACCAAAATATTAGGATTCGTCTCAAGGCCTTCGATCACAAGTTGATCGATACATCGACTCAAGAAATTGTTGAGACTGCAAGACGGACTGGCGCGCAGATTCGTGGTCCAATTCCTTTGCCAACGCGCAAAGAGAGATTCACCATTTTGATCTCTCCTCACGTTAACAAAGATGCACGTGACCAGTATGAGATTCGTACGCACAAGCGTTTGATTGATATTGTTGAGCCAACAGAGAAAACCGTTGATGCTCTGATGAAATTAAATCTTGCTGCTGGAGTAGAAGTTCAGATTAGCTTGAGCTAGTTTGATTTGTAGTCGTTCGATGGATGCCTATCGAGCACGTTATATAGTGTAACGCTTTGAAATGAGCGGCCGTAGCGGGTAAGAGCCCCGTACACGTAAGAGGTTATAAAATGAGAATAGGTATTGTCGGCCGCAAATGTGGTATGACTCGTGTATTTACCGAAGATGGTGTGTCTATCCCTGTAACAGTGGTAGAGGCTTCACCTAATCATATTACCCAGGTTAAATCTCTGGCGACTGATGGCTATTCTGCTATTCAAGTCACCACTGGTTCTAAGAAAGCTTCCCGTGTAGTAAAGTCTCAGGCTGGCGAATTTGCGAAAGCAGGTGTCGAGGCAGGGCGTGGTCAGTGGGAGTTTCGATCTGAAGGTTCAGAAGAAACGTTTGAGGTTGGCGGGTCGCTAACTGTAGAGCGCTTTCAGGAAGGCCAGAAAGTTGACGTTACTGGTACTTCAAAAGGAAAAGGGTTTCAGGGCGGAGTGAAGCGCTGGAATTTCAGTATGCAAGACGCTACTCACGGTAACTCAATCTCCCACCGATCTAACGGTTCAATTGGTCAAAACCAAACGCCAGGTCGTGTATTCAAGGGAAAGAAGATGAGTGGTCAAATGGGTAACGCTCAGGTCACAACTCAGAATTTAGAAATCGTTCGTGTGGACGCAGAACGCAGCCTCTTGTTGATCAAGGGTGCGGTTCCTGGTGCACCCGGTGGCAATATTATCGTCCGTCCAGCAGTTAAGGCTTAAGGGGAGTGTCCATGGAACTATCGATCGCCACGCCCAAGGGTATTAAAGGAACCGTAGAGGTTTCTGAAGCTGCTTTTGGTATGGAATTCAATCAAGACTTGGTTCACCAAGCTGTGGTAACTTTTCTGGCTGGCGCCAGACAGGGTACCCGGGCTCAGAAGAATCGCTCTGCTGTTTCTGGCGGTGGTCGTAAGCCATTTGCTCAGAAAGGAACTGGTCGCGCTCGTGCTGGTACTATACGCGGTCCAATCTGGCGTGGAGGCGGTGTGACATTTGCTGCCCAGCCGCAAGATCATAGTCAAAAGATTAACCGTAAGATGTACCGCTCAGCTATGCGGTCAATAGTGTCTGAGCTGGCTCGTCAAGACCGTCTAGTTGTCGTCAATGATTTTGATGTTGATGCTCCTAAGACCAAGGGTCTTATTGCCAAGTTGGCTGAATACGGTCTACAGCAAGCGCTGATTGTTACTGAAGAAGTTAGCGAAAATTTATATTTGTCTTCGCGGAATCTACATAAAGTAGATGTGCGAGACGCAGCAGCAATTGACCCGGTGAGTCTCATCAATTCAGATAAGGTCATTGTTACTATTGCAGCGTTGAAAAAAATTGAGGAGATCCTAGCATGAACCAAGAGAGACTCTTCAAAGTGTTGCTAGGGCCACACATTACTGAGAAATCAGCAATGACTACGAGCGCGGCGACCCAAGTTGTATTTAAAGTTGCGACAAATGCTACTAAGCTCGAGATTAGGAAGGCTGTAGAGCAGCTGTTCGAAGTTAAGGTAGATGATGTTCGCGTTATTAATATGAAGGGCAAGACTCGTCGCACGAAGACCGGAGTTGGTCGTCGTAGTGATTGGAAGAAGGCCTATATACGACTAGCGGAAGGTCAAGATATTGACTTTTCAGTAGCGGAGTAAGGGGTTAATCATGGCAGTTATTAAAAGAAAACCAACCTCCCCCGGCAGGCGCTTTGTAGTCAGTGTAGTCACTCCTGATTTACATAAGGGCGCTCCCTACGGGCCGTTGTTGGCACCAAAGAAGCGTTCTGGTGGCCGAAACAGTAACGGTAGAATCACCGTTCGTCATATTGGCGGTGGTCACAAGCAACATTATCGAATTATTGACTTCAAGCGTAATAAGGATGGGATTCCTGCGACAGTTGAGCGCTTAGAGTACGATCCAAATAGAAGCGCGCACATTGCATTGTTATGCTATGCAGACGGTGAGCGTCGTTACATTATTGCCCCAAAGGGTGTTTCCGCTGGTGATACTGTTGTTTCGGGTGAAGGATCTCCTATTAAGGTAGGTAATAGTCTTCCCCTTCGCAAGATCCCGGTTGGATCGATTGTTCATTGCGTTGAGATGAAGGTTGGCAAGGGTGCTCAGATCGCTCGTAGTGCTGCCGCTTCAGTTCAGTTGATTGCACGTGAAGGCGCTTATGCTACGGTTCGTTTACGTAGTGGCGAAATGAGGCGTCTGCCGATTGATTGCAGAGCTACTCTCGGAGAAGTTTGTAACAGTGAGCATAGCCTTCGCTCATTGGGTAAGGCTGGTGCCGCGCGGTGGCGTGGAATTCGTCCGACAGTTCGTGGTGTGGCGATGAACCCGGTAGATCACCCGCATGGTGGTGGTGAGGGACGTACATCTGGTGGTCGTCATCCGGTGTCTCCTTGGGGAATGCCAACCAAAGGTTATAAGACGCGTAAGAATAAGCGTACTGATAAATACATTATTCGTCGCCGCAAGTAAGCGCTGACATAAATTATATAGAAGAGGATAGCAAACGTGCCACGCTCTCTAAAGAAAGGACCATTCGTCGATCTTCACCTTGCAAAAAAGGTTGAGGCGGCAGTAGCAAATAATGAGCGACGACCGATTAAGACTTGGTCGCGTCGATCTATGATACTACCTGATATGCTTGGTTTAACTATTGCGATTCACAATGGCCGTCAGCACATTCCGGTAACTATCAATGAAGAGATGGTAGGGCATAAGTTGGGTGAGTTTTCTCCAACGCGTACTTATCGTGGTCATGTCGCGGATAAAAAAGCTAAGCGCTAAGCTTAGCTTTGATTGGAAGAGGTAGTTTATTGTGGAAGTAGCAGCAAAATTAAAAGGCGCTAGAATGTCAGCGCAAAAGGCCCGGCTCGTCGCTGATCAAGTGCGCGGTAAGTCTGTTGAGGCTGCATTAGAGATATTGCAGTTCAGCACTAAGAAGGGTGCTGACATTATTAAAAAGGTACTGGAATCAGCTATAGCAAATGCTGAGCACAACGATGGTGCCGATGTAGATGAATTGAAAGTATCAACGATATTTGTTGATGAAGGGATGACCATGAAGCGCATTAAGCCGCGTGCCAAGGGTCGTGCTGATAGAATTTTAAAACGCAGCTGTCACATAACTGTAAAAGTCGCTGAAAAGTAGAATTAGGTTCAGGAGACCATGTAATGGGTCAAAAAGTACATCCAACCGGTATCCGTCTAGGGATCGTTAAGAAGCATAGCTCTACCTGGTACGCCGGGAATAAAGATTATGCCGACAAACTTAACCAAGACTTGGCAGTCAGAGCATTTATTAACAAAAAGCTCTCTCATGCTTCGGTAAGCCGTATTGACATCGAGCGTCAGTCAGACACTGGCCGAGTTACTATCCATACTGCTCGTCCGGGTATCGTGATTGGTAAAAAGGGTGAGGACGTTGAGCGTTTACGCAATGATGTCACCAAAGTAATGGGTTGTACGGTGACTATTAATATTGAAGAGATACGCAAGCCTGATCTGGATGCGTCACTGGTTGGGCAGAATGTTGCTCAGCAGTTGGAGCGTAGAGTTATGTTCCGTCGCGCAATGAAGCGTGCGGTACAGAACGCGATGCGCGGTGGTGCCCTCGGAGTTAAGATTCAGGTTGGTGGTCGTTTGGGAGGTGCTGAGATAGCGCGTTCTGAGTGGTACAGAGAAGGACGGGTTCCTCTGCATACATTGCGAGCAGATATTGATTATGCAGCTGCCGAAGCCAATACTACATATGGAATTATTGGTGTTAAGGTCTGGATCTTCAAGGGTGAAGTTCTAGGTGGTGAGGAGGCTGTTAAGGCTCCCGCTAAAGAAAAACGAAGCAAGAATTAAGCGATAAGGGTAAAGCGAGATGCTGCAACCAAAACGTACAAAATTCCGCAAAATGCACAAAGGCCGTAACCGTGGTCTTGCGCAACGCGGCAGCAAAGTCAGCTTTGGTGAGTTTGGCCTCAAGGCTTCTGGGCGTGGTCGTTTGACTGCCCGCCAGATTGAGGCAGCTCGTCGTGCTATGACCCGGCATATCAAGCGTGGTGGTAAGATTTGGATTCGTGTGTTTCCAGATAAGCCAATAACCAAAAAGCCGCTTGAGGTTCGAATGGGTAAGGGTAAGGGTAATGTTGAATATTGGGTCGCTTTAGTGCAACCCGGTAAGGTACTTTATGAAATGGAAGGTGTAAGTGAAGAGTTGGCGCGTGAAGCATTTGCGCTAGCCGCAGCTAAGCTGCCAATTGCTACCACCTTTGTTACGCGGACGGTGATGTAACCATGAAAGCAAGCGAATTGAGTGAGAAGTCTGTTGAAGAGTTGCAGGCGGCATTAGGCGGAGAGCTTAAGCAGCAGTTTAAGTTGCGCATGCAGTTGTCGACTGGGCAGCTCAACGAAAGCCACTTGGTGAAAGCGACACGCAAGAATATTGCGCGTATTAAGACCGCGATGAATCAGAAGGCTGGAGAATAGGTATGGCTGAATTAAATACGAGTTCACGGACTCTAACTGGTCGCATTGTTAGCGACAAAATGGATAAGACCATTACGGTTTTGGTTGAGCGGCGCGTTAAGCACCCGGTGTATGGGAAAATCTTGACTAAGTCGAGCAAAATTAAAGCTCACGATGAGGGTAACGACGCAAGTGCGGGCGACTTAGTAACCATCTCAGAGTGCCGGCCAGTATCGAAAGATAAGGCTTGGAAGTTGGTAAATATTGATGAGCGAGCTACTGCTGAGTAGCGTCGCAACAAGTATTAGTCTGGGGTAGGAAAATGATTCAAACAGAAAGTTATCTTGATGTAGCAGACAACAGCGGTGCGCGTCGTGTGATGTGTATTAAAGTGTTGGGTGGATCTCACCGTCGCTATGCGCGGGTTGGTGATGTAATTAAGGTCACTGTTAAGGAAGCCATTCCCCGGGGAAAAGTTAAGAAGGGTCAGGTGATGAGTGCGGTTGTTGTTCGCACTAAGAAAGGATTGCGCCGACAAGATGGCAGTTTAATAAAGTTTGATGATAATGCTGCCGTTCTACTGAATGCTAACTTAGCACCGATTGGCACACGTATTTTTGGGCCAGTAACCCGCGAGTTGCGCACTGAGCGTTTCATGCGGATTATTTCCCTAGCACCTGAAGTGCTGTAAGCGAGGATTAAGAAATGGTAATGCTGAAAATTAAACGAGATGATGAAGTTGTAGTCGTCGCTGGAAAAGATAAAGGCAAGCGTGGCAAGGTTCTCAAAGTTTTAGAGAATAACAAGGTCTTAGTATCTGGGGTGCAGATGATAAAGAAGCACCAGAAGCCTAATCCCAATGCCGGCATACCTGGTGGAATTATTGAAAAAGAGTCGCCGATTCAGGTGTCTAATATTGCGATCTTCAATAGCGCCACGAATAAAGCGGATCGGGTTGGTTTTAAGATCCAAGATGATAACAAAAAGATTCGGGTCTTTAAGTCGAACGGCGAAGCGGTCGACGCTTAAGCAAATAGGTAATCCTAATGGCAAGGTTGAAAGAAGTTTATAAAAACGAGTTAGCGCCCAAACTGAAAGAAGAGTTGGGTCTAGCTAATGTGATGGAAGTTCCGCGTATCACTAAGATTACTCTTAACATGGGTGTTGGTGAAGCTATCGGCGACAAAAAGTCGCTCGATCACGCTGTTGCAGATCTGACGTTGATTTCGGCGCAGAAGCCGATAATTAACAATGCACGTAAGTCTATCGCTGGATTTAAGGTTCGGCAGGGCTGGCCCATTGGAACTAAGGTTACGCTGCGTTCTGATCGCATGTACGAGTTTTTGGAGCGATTGGTTGGAATTGCTATCCCACGCATAAGAGATTTTCGCGGTATCAGTCCGAAGCAGTTCGACGGTCGCGGTAACTTTTCTATGGGTATAACAGAGCAAATTATTTTCCCTGAGATCGACTACGAGAAAATCGATAAGTTACGTGGCATGGATATTACGATTACTACTACCGCTAGAAACGATGATGAAGGGCGTGCATTACTTCGCGCTTTTAACTTCCCGTTGAAAAGTTGAGGACATAGATTAATGGCAAAGGTATCAATGGTTCAGCGCGAGAAAAAGCGCGCCCAGACAGTCGCAAAGTTCGCCGTAAAACGCGCTGCACTAAAGGCTGTCATTAGTGATGTAGAGGCTTCAGACGAAGATCGTTGGGAAGCAATACAGAAGTTACAACAATTGCCGCGTGATGCGAGCCCAGTACGTCAGCGTAATCGCTGCAGAATTACTGGCCGCCCACACGGTGTTTACAGAAAGTTTGGCCTGTGCCGAAACAAACTACGCGAAGCAGCAATGCGTGGTGAAGTTCCGGGGCTGGTTAAAGCCAGTTGGTAGTTTAAGGAGCCAAACACGATGAGTATGCAAGATCCCATTTCAGACATGTTGACCCGCATTCGTAATGCGCATCACCGTAGCAAGCCAGAAGTCAGCATGCCTGCTTCTAAGTTAAAGGCGTCTGTTGCTAGAGTGTTGCAGGACGAGGGTTATATTAGTGGCTTCAGTGTTACTGATGAAGTGAAGCCAAGCCTAACAGTGGCCCTCAAGTACTTTGAAGGTAAGCCTGTTATTGAAGAAATTACGCGTATTAGCAAGCCTAGCTTGCGTCTGTATGTCGGTACAAATGACCTGCCGAAAGTACGCAGTGGCCTTGGTGTTGCTATTGTGAGCACTAGTAAGGGTGTAATGACCGATCGTGCAGCTAGGGCTGCTGGTATCGGCGGTGAAGTGCTCTGCACTGTATTCTGATAGGAAATAGATATGTCTAGAGTAGCAAATAATCCAGTCGAACTGCCAAAGGGTGTTGAAGTATCCTTGGTTGGTTCTGAAATTTCGGTAAAAGGGGCCAAAGGCACCTTAGCTATGTCGGTTAATAGCAATGTCGAAATTAAGCAAGGTGATAACGTTCTTACCTTCGCCGCTGTTAGCCAGGACACGTTCGCTAGAGCGATGTCGGGGACAACACGGGCACTAGTAAGTAACATGGTAACGGGAGTTTCTCAGGGTTTTGAAAAGAAGCTTGATCTCGTTGGTGTTGGTTATCGAGCGCAGGTACAAGGCGCGAAGATTAACCTGACACTCGGTTTCTCTCATCCGGTAGTGTATGCGCTACCAGAGGGTGTAACTGCAGAAACGCCGAGCCAAACAGAAATTTTGTTGAAGTCTGCAGATAAGCAGAAGTTAGGACAGGCAGCAGCTGAGATTCGTGCCTTCCGTCCACCAGAGCCTTATAAAGGCAAGGGTGTTAGGATTTCTGGTGAGTACGTAAGACGCAAAGAAGCCAAGAAGAAGTAACAGGGTAAAACAATGAGCGATAAAAAAGTATCACGTCAGCGTAGAGCTAAACGAGTAAGGATGAAAATCCGCGAACAGGGTGTAACACGGTTGTGTGTTAATCGTACGCCTCGTCATATCTATGCGCAGGTTATTGCCGCTGAGGGGGATAAAGTCCTTGCTACAGCGTCTACTCTAGAAAAGGATTTGCGTGAAGGCAGCACTGGAAATATTGATGCTGCATCAGCTGTTGGTAAGTTGGTCGCTGAGCGTGCAGTCGCTGCAGGGGTTACTTCAGTAGCGTTTGATCGCAGTGGTTTTAAATATCATGGCCGTGTTAAAGCACTGGCAGACGCCGCGCGTGAAGCCGGCCTCGAATTTTAATAGGTAGAAGATATGGCTCTTACAGATCAAAAAGATTCAGCTGCTGAAGGCATGATGGAGAAGCTCGTTCAAGTTAACCGGGTTGCTAAAACGGTTAAAGGTGGACGGATATTCGCATTCACTGCGCTAACTGTTGTTGGCGATGGGAACGGTAAGGTCGGCTTTGGTCGTGGTAAGGCGCGTGAAGTGCCGATGGCAATTCAAAAGGCCATGGAAGCAGCGCGGCGTAACATGATCGACGTTGCACTCGATGGGACAACCATCCAGTATCCTACAAAAGGGATTCATGCGGCTTCTAAGATTTATATGCAGCCTGCGTCAGAAGGTACTGGCGTTATTGCCGGTGGCGCAATGCGGTCTGTACTAGAGCTGGCAGGTGTTCAGAACGTTCTTGCAAAGTGTTACGGGTCGACAAATCCGGTGAACGTTGTTCGCGCTACCTTTAAAGCGTTAGAAGCGATGAGTTCACCAGATGATGTTGCTGCGAAACGTGGGAAATCTGTAGAAGAAATTCTAAACTAAGTGATAGTAAATAAAGCACGTAGGTTATTGGAAGTAGATCATGGCAAAAGCTAAATTGAAAAAAGTAAAAGTAACGCAATTGAAAAGCTCTATTGGCCGGCTTAAGAACCACAAAGCTTGTCTCACTGGACTTGGGTTGCGTCGAATTGGCCACACTGTTGAGGTTGAAGATACTCCCTCGGTTCGTGGAATGATTAATAAAGTTAACTATATGTTACAGGTTGAGGAAGCTTAAGATGCGACTGAATACCCTTAGCCCGGCTCCGGGTCGGATTAAAGAAGGTAAGCGTGCTGGTCGAGGAATCGGCAGTGGGCTTGGTAAGACATGTGGTCGCGGCCACAAGGGACAGGCGTCTCGATCTGGTGGTAGCATACGTCCAGGTTTTGAAGGTGGTCAGATGCCTCTCCAGAAGCGTCTACCTAAGTATGGTTTTACTTCACGGCTTGCCGCTGTAACTGCTGAGATACGGCTGTCAGAGCTGCACCTAGTTGAGGGTGATGTTATAGATATTGACTCACTTCGAAGTGCCGGGCTGCTTAACAGTAACATTCTTCGCGCGAAGGTGTTTGCTTCAGGTGAGATTACCAAAGCGGTAACTCTGAAAGGAATTGGTGCGACTAAAGGTGCAGCAGCAGCGATTGAAGCTGCTGGCGGCAAGATAGAAGAGTAAAGATAATGGCTAAACCTGGTGGCATGCCTGTAGGCAATCAAAAAGGACTTGGAGAGCTTTGGGCTCGCCTGCGCTTTTTGTTTTTAGCCATTATCATTTATCGGATTGGAACTCACATTCCAGTACCGGGCTTTGATCCGGATAGGTTGGCTGAGCTTTTTAATCAAAATCAGGGTACGTTTCTGGGTTTGTTTAACATGTTTTCAGGGGGAGCTTTAGAGAGGCTCTCGATATTAGCGTTAGGCGTAATGCCTTATATCTCTGCTTCGATCATTATGCAGTTATTATCTGCAACTGTTCCGAGCCTTGAGCAGTTGAAGAAAGAGGGCGATAGCGGACGGCGTACCATTAACCGGTACACGCGTTATGGGACAGTCGCCTTAGCCACGGTGCAGGGTACGGCCATGGCAGTCGGATTTGGTTCGCAAGGCTTGGCGTATGAAGTAACACCGATGTTCTACGCGGTAGCGATATCTTCTCTGGTTGCAGGCGCTGTATTTTTGATGTGGTTAGGCGAGCAGATTACTGAGCGTGGAATTGGTAATGGCATTTCTATGCTGATCTTCGCTGGGATTGTTGCTGGGATGCCTGGAGCGGCAGGTCAAGCTCTTGAGTCTGCTCGGCAGGGAGATCTAAATCCATTGATGTTGATCGTTGTTCTCATCATTGCGGTGGCTGTTGTATATTTTGTAGTGTTTATAGAGCGGGGTCAGCGTCGGTTGACTGTCAATTACGCTCAGCGGCAGGGAAGGCAGGCGTATAATGCGCAGACCTCTCACTTGCCATTGAAGGTGAACATGGCGGGTGTGATCCCTGCAATTTTTGCTAGTAGCTTATTGTTGTTTCCGACGTCAATAAGTACGTGGTTTGGCCAAGGGGTGAATGCTCCGGCTTGGCTGCAGGATGTTGCTTTACTAATTGGTCCAGGACAACCGTTATACATAATACTGTTCTCCAGTTTGATTATTTTCTTTAGCTTCTTCTATACGGCGTTGATGTATAACCCGCGTGAAGTGGCTGATAACTTAAAGAAAGGCGGTGCTTATTTACCAGGGATTCGTCCCGGAGAGCACACGGCCAAATATATTGATAGTGTCACCACCAGGTTGACATTGATTGGTGGTATTTACATCACCTTGATTTGTCTGATGCCACAGTTTTTGAATGTGTACTTTAATGTGCCGTTCTATCTGGGTGGGACGTCACTATTAATTGCGGTTGTTGTAACAATGGATTTTATGGCTCAAGTGCAGTCACATCTAATGTCACAGCAATATGATTCGCTGATGAAAAAGGCCAACCTTAAAAACGCTGGCCGTCGATAGAGAGGTGATGCTGTGAAAGTACGCGCATCGGTTAAAAAGATTTGTCGAAATTGTAAAGTTGTCCGTCGTAAGGGCGTGGTTCGTGTTATTTGTAGTGTTGAGCCTCGTCATAAGCAGCGCCAAGGATAATCTGGTTGATTTTTGGTAGATCTATCGGTATTCTACCGCGCCTTTTTGCAGTTCGCTGCAAGGCGTCGGGATACTGATTAAACCCATAGTATAAGTGGAGTAATGTGAATGGCCCGTATTGCCGGTGTCAACATTCCTGATAATAAACACACAGTGATTTCACTGACTTATGTGTTTGGTATCGGACGTCCAACCGCGGAGAAGATTTGCGCGGAAGTGGGCATTGCAGAAGACACTAAAATTTCTGCATTGGATGAAAGTCAACTTGATCAATTACGAGCTGCCGTTGGGCAGAACGAAGTTGAGGGTGACTTACGTCGAGAGACAAGTATGAACATCAAGCGGTTGATGGACTTAGGTTGTTATAGAGGCCTACGTCATCGACGTAATTTGCCGGTACGCGGACAGCGTACCAAGACGAACGCGCGCACCCGTAAAGGTCCAAAGCGTCCGATTAAACGATAATTAGGATCGGTTTGTAATGGCAAAAACAGTAGCTAAAACGACTCGTAAAAAAGTCAAAAAGACGGTGATAGACGGCGTTGCACATATTTATGCTTCGTTCAACAACACCATTGTGACAATCACAGATCGTCAAGGGAATACGCTTTCTTGGGCTACGTCTGGTGGTTCCGGGTTTAGAGGGTCGCGTAAAAGTACGCCATTCGCTGCTCAGGTTGCTGCCGAACGTGCTGGAGAAGCGGCTAAGGACTACGGTCTGAAGAACCTCGACGTTCAGGTCAAGGGCCCAGGCCCAGGGCGTGAGTCCGCGGTTCGCGCGCTCAACAATGCCGGTTACAAAATTACTAATATCACGGATGTAACGCCAGTGCCTCACAATGGCTGTCGTCCTCCTAAAAAGCGTCGTGTGTAAGAGAGAACAATAATGGCTAGATATCTTGGACCAACTTGTAAACTATCACGTCGCGAGGGAACTGATTTGTTCCTTAAAAGTGGCGTTCGTCCCTTAGAATCAAAATGTCGCGCAGAGAGTGCGCCGGGTCAACATGGCCAGCGTCGTGGACGCTTGTCTGACTATGGTGTTCAGTTGCGTGAAAAGCAAAAGGTTCGTCGTATTTATGGCGTACTAGAGAAGCAGTTTAGTAATTACTACAAAGCTGCTGCGCGAATAAAAGGTAATACGGGTGAAAACTTGTTGACGCTTCTTGAATCTCGCTTAGATAACGTGGTTTATCGTATGGGCTTCGGTTCTACGCGTGCCGAGTCGCGGCAATTGGTGGCTCATAATTCTATTTTGGTCAACGGCCAGAAGGTGAATATTCCATCCTTTCGTGTTCAAGAAGGTGACATGGTAGGACTTCGTGAGAAATCCAAAGCTCAGCTCAGAGTGCAGACTGCTTTACAGCTTGCATCTCAGAGAGGAGAGGTTGAGTGGGTCAGCGTAGACACCAGCAAAATGGAAGGTACGTTCACGCGGAATCCTGATCGTTCAGATTTGCCCTCAGAGATTAACGAGAATTTGATCGTTGAGCTTTACTCTAAATAATCGCTGTTAGCCCTTACAGGTAATATTATGCAAAATTCTGCCAATGAAATGCTTACACCGCGCAATATCGATGTAACCTCGTACAACTCGACGCATGCAAAGGTCGTTTTGGAGCCTCTCGAGAGGGGTTTCGGGCATACTCTTGGTAATGCTCTACGTCGGATCTTGCTTTCGTCAATGTCTGGCTGTGCGATCGTTGAAGTCGAGATTGATGGAGTCGAGCACGAGTACAGTACTATTGAAGGTATTCAAGAAGACGTTATGGAGATACTGCTAAACCTTAAGGGCGTAGCAGTTGTGATGGAAGGTCGGGATGAGACCACCGTGACGTTAAAGGCTCAAGGCCCCGGGGTCGTTACTGCCGCTGACATCCAGTGTGACAGCCACATAGAGGTTGTTAATCCTGAGCACGTTATTGCTACGATTTCTGGTAAGAAGTCTCTGAATATGGAGCTTCGTATTGTACGTGGCCGTGGCTATCAGCCATCAGATGCTCGTGTTTCTGACGAAGAGAACCGCACGATTGGGCGCCTTCAGTTAGATGCATCTTTCAGCCCCATTTTTAAGGTCTCCTATAGTGTAGACAATGCACGTGTTGAGAATCGTACGGATCTGGACAAGTTAGTTCTCGAACTTGAGACGAACGGAACAATTGATCCGGAAGAGTCTATCCGCCGCGCGGCAACAATCCTCCAACAGCAAATGGCCGTTTTTGTTGATCTGCAAGGCGAAACTGCTGCTGAGCCTGAGGAGAAGGAAGAGGAGATTGATCCGATTCTTTTACGCCCGGTTGATGATCTTGAGCTGACGGTTCGTTCTGCTAACTGTCTTAAAGCCGAGAGTATTTATTACATTGGTGACTTAATTCAGCGTACAGAGGTTGAGTTACTGAAGACTCCAAATTTGGGTAAGAAATCCCTTACTGAGATTAAAGATGTTCTTGCTTCACGAGGACTTTCGCTTGGTATGCGTCTTGAGAATTGGCCTCCTGCCAGTATCAAGGGTGATCGCGAACTCGGTTAATCTAGTTTTTTAGACATTTTGCTCACAAGGCAACGAATTAAGGAAATAAATCATGCGTCATCGCTATAGTGGCCGCAAGCTGAATAAGACTGGTACTCACAAGAGAGCAATGTTCCGTAACATGACGGCATCGTTGGTTGAGCACGAGTTAATCAAGACAACTTTACCGAAGGCTAAAGAGTTACGTAGTTTTGCTGAGCCTCTTATTACATTGGCTAAAGAAGATAGTGTAGCTAACCGTCGTCTTGCGTTTGATCGTCTACGGAATAAAGCTACAGTTGGTAAGCTTTTCTCTGATCTTGGTCCTCGCTATCAGGAGCGTCCTGGTGGGTATTTACGAATACTTAAATGTGGTTACCGTACTGGTGATAAAGCGCCAATGGCCTATGTTGAGTTAGTGGGCCGTGAGATGACCGATGTTGAAGAAGGTGTTTTGGAAACTGCTGAGTAACTGTCACCCAATAGTGCCGTTTAAAAAGCCGAGTTATTAACTCGGCTTTTTTGTGTCAGCGTTTTGGAGAGGAGCGACCGGCAACGGCTGCTCATGGATATTGTATGTAGCTGTGTGTATCTAAGTTTAATATTCTCAAGGGACCACCCCAAACACAGCCAGTATCTAAGGCGAATAAATTTTCGCCACAGTCACGCCCTTCAAGTGATGCCCAGTGGCCAAAGACCAACTTATCTTCGGTTGTTTTGCGGTTACGGAGCGAAAACCATGGGTAGAAGGGGTGTGGTGCATTGAATGCATCTTTTGTGTCTAAATCCAACGTTCCGTCTTCTGCGCAAAAGCGCATACGGGTAAGACAGTTCGTAATCACACGAAGCCGCTCTGGGCCTTGTAAGTTATCAGACCATATAGCTGGTTGGTTACCATACATATGCTGGAAGTACTGTGCGGCGTTGCTAGATTTTAAGGCCGTGTTCACTTCGCTGGCCAGTGTTAGCGCTTGGTCCAGTGTCCACTGCGGAGGTATACCTGCGTGCACGATAGTGAATTTATCGATAGATAGCATCAGGGGTTGTTGTTGGAGCCAATCGAGCAGCTCGGGTGCGTCTGGCGCTGTTAAAATATCGCCTATGGTGTCTTTCGGTGTTGGCTCTCTAACACCATGAGCGATAGCTAATAGGTGCAAATCATGGTTTCCCAGCACCATTTTAAAGGCATTACCTAGATCTTTACAGTAACGTATGGTTTCGAGTGATTTCGGACCTCGATTGACTAGATCACCCGCGGCGATTAGACGGTCTTCAGTAGGGTCAAAGTTTATCTTCTCTAGCAGCCTCATGAGTGGGTCAAAACAGCCTTGAATATCCCCGACGACGAAGTCTGTCACCTAATGCACCGTATTGGGAGTAGACAGTAAGAAAGGTGCAATAGGGGCATTAAAGGCGATTCCTTGTTCATCTATTAGTTGATAAGAGCCCTCCATCGTACCAATCGGAGTATCCAATACTACAGCGCTCGTATATTCATAACAGCCACCCACTAGGATAGTTGGCGTCTGCCCGATCACTCCGGAACCATGGACCTCTTGGCGGTCTTGATTGGCGTCTATAATAATCCAGTGCCTGGTTAATAAAGTAGCCGCTGAGGATCCCTGGTTAGTGATCTTAATATGATAGGCGAAGGCAAAACGATTACGCTCAGGCGCCGACTGGAGATCTAGATATTCGGATATCACGGTGATGACGATAGAAGATGGAAGATCCTTCATTTTTTGACGTCCATACTCTGATGAACAGAGTTAGCTATGGTTACGAAGTCGCTAACAGATAATTGTTCAGGCCGCTTAGACAAGTCGATTAATGATTCAAGCTGTTGCAGGTAATCTGCGTAAGGCTTGAGGCAGTTTCGAAGGGTTTTGCGTCGCTGTTGAAAGCAAACATTGACCAATTTACTCAGTAGAATCTCATTTTCAGCAATGAAGGGCTTTGTGGGATGAGGCTTTAAGCGAACCACAGCCGATTGGACCTTAGGCGCTGGACGGAATGACTCGGGAGGGACTGGAATTAATGGCATCACTCGACAATGATATTGAATCATCACCGAAAGGCGGCCATAGGTTTTATTGCCCGGTGAAGCACCCAAACGATCGACGACCTCACGCTGCAGCATAAAGTGCATATCTTTAATCAGGTGCCCTATGGTTAACAGGTGAAAAAGGAGGGGGGTCGAAATATTATAGGGGAGGTTACCCACTAAGCGTAGTTGACGACCGTCATAAAACTCCGAAAAATCCGTACTTAATGCATCACCATTAGTAATTTTAAGTCCCGGATAGTCAGAAAACTTTTTACTTAAAAAGTCTACTAAGTCGCGATCTAACTCAAGTAAGTTCATAGTAGGACAAGTCTTGACAAGATGTTCTGTAATAGCTGCCGTACCTGGTCCAATCTCAATCAAGTTGTCTTCCGCTTTTGCGCCAACCGCAGATACGATTTGGGCAATAATTTGCTGGTCAATGAGGAAGTTTTGGCCGAATCTTTTCCGAGCCTTATGGTCGACAGTCATTAGTGAGTCGCCATTTGTGTTGCTACATTGATAGCCGTAACCAAACTGCCAGAGTCCGCTACCCCCGTTCCAGCGATATCAAGTGCTGTTCCATGGTCAACGGATGTTCTGACGATTGGAAGGCCTAAGGTAATATTGGCAGCCCTACCGAAGCCGTGATACTTCAACACCGGAAGCCCTTGATCATGATACATCGCCAATACTGCATCAGCCGTTTCTAAATACTTTGGCGTAAATAAAGTATCTGCCGGCAGCGGCCCTGTAAGTCGTATACCTGACTTACGGAGGTTCTCTAACACAGGTTCGATAACGTCAATTTCTTCTCTGCCTAAGTGGCCTGATTCTCCCGCATGAGGATTGAGGCCGCTAACCAAAATCCGTGGACTATCGATACCGAACTTAGAGGTTAAATCATGGTTTAGGATCTGTATAACGGATGTTAACAATTCTTGACTAATTGCTTCAGATACATCTTTCAGTGGCAAATGTGTGGTCACAAGTGCTACGCGCAGCTCTTCTGTGGCAAGCATCATAACGACAGTTTTAGTGTTAGTCTTCATGGCCAAGTATTCAGTGTGCCCACTAAAGTTGACCCCAGAATCATTAATGACTGACTTATGAATCGGGCCAGTGACCATCCCCTGACAAAAGTTACTTTGGCATGCCTCAACAGCTTGATCTAGGCAATTGAGGATATAACGACCATTAGCGATATTTAATATTCCCGGCACAGCGGTTTCAGCTAGCCTAACCGGAATGATGGCAAGCTCTCCAGGCGTAGAACTGATAAAGAGTGGGTTCGGTTCCACTAATTTTAGGGGTAAGTTTAAGCAGTGTGCTCTCTGCATCAACATGTCCGGATCTGCATAAGCAATGAGCTGTTGTTGATGCTTTTGTTGAGCTAGGGTTATCAGCAGGTCAGGTCCGACACCCGCTGGTTCACCAGGTGTCAGTGCCAAACTAATCGTCATGACGCAGGGGCCTCTTTAATCTCGATAAAGGCTTCATCACGAATTTCTTGTAGCCACACCTGTAATTCTTCCTCATATTTTCTTTGACGAAGCATGCTTTGCGCCTTGTTACGCAAAATCTCACTACTAAAATCTTGTTGACGGCGCTCTGTGACCTGAAGGATATGCCAGCCAAATTGCGATGCGAATGGCTCGCTTATATCATTGATGGCGATTGTACCCATGGTTTGCTCAAATTCCGGGACGAACATCCCTGGCGTTGACCAGCCCAATTCACCGCCACTTAATGCAGACCCGGGGTCCTCAGAGAATTCTTTAGCCAGTATCGCAAAATCTTCTCCTGCGATACTTCTTTTACGCAATTCATTGAGTTGATTAATTGTCGTTTTTTGGTCGCGAATTTGATTGGGTTTGATCAAAATATGACGAGCAAAATGCTGTTCGACTAGTTGTTCTTCCCCCCCGCGACGTTCGTATAATTTAATTAAATGATAGCCTGCAGCACTTCGAATCGGCTGGGATACCTCACCTATGTCCAGCTTTTCTACGGCGTCAATAAAAACACCCGGTAACTGGGCCATTTTTCGCCAGCCTAAGTCGCCTCCTTGAAGGGCGGATTGGTCCGCTGAATTAGCGATTGCTATTGCCCTAAAGTCTGCGCCCTGGTCAATTTGATTAAACAGAAGATCGGCCCGCCCAACCACTTGGTCGATTGATTTTCTATTAGAATCACTGGATATGGACAACAGGATTTGACCAATATTTACGTCAGGTGAAGTAACGAAGCGACCTTCTTCAGATTTTAAGAAATTGTCTAATTCTTGTTCGCTAATTCGAATTCGGCGCATTACTTTGCCTTGCTGTACCCGCATGATGGTTAGTTCGTTGCGAATCTCACCTCGCATAGCGCTAATACTAGAACCTTGCAGAGCAACTTGTTCAATATATTGCGCCACAGAAATTTTGTTACTAGCAGCAATTCGAGCAATGGCTTGGTTGAGTTCTTCGTCAGATATGCGAACGCCGGAGTCATAACCCATCGTTAGCTGCAAGCGTTCGGAGATAAGTCTTTCCAGCACTTGTTGCTCAAGAATTTTTTGAGGCGGCATCTGAGTACCAGATTGGGTTAATTGACCGACAATTGCATCCATACGTTGATCGAGTTCGCTTTTGAGAACCACGTCATCATCAACAATAGCGACAATTTTGTCTAAGACCTTGACCTGAGCCGAAGCCTGGAGTGAGACAAGCAAAATGATTAGGGCAACTAGCGGTTGGGCCAGTACTTGCTTAAAAATTTTCATTACGTTCATAACCATAAATACCATTGTGTAACATTGTGTCTACGCGATTACCGCTACCACCTAGACCTTTAAATTCAATTTTGAACGCAAATCCATTTCTGGCTTTCAGTTCATCTTCTGGAAGGAAAACATCGTCATCTCGACGGAGTGATCGATATGCGAAAAGAGATGTTCGCCAACAGCAGTTGTGGTATTCGAACCCAGCAAAGATCTCTAGTTCCCTATTATTAGTAAAATCATGATTCCATCGTCCTACCAGATTTAAAGTTGGCGTCAGCGGCACGAAACCTGAAATATTGGTTTGCTTTATATTTTGGTCAACTAGCTGACCATCATATTCTCTTGCAGCCCGTCTAGTATATCGGTAACTGAAGTTAAAAATTCGTTTTTTTCGGTCATTGTAGCGGGCACTAAATCCTGTTTTCTCAAGATGGTTATCCAGATCGTCATACACAAGATCGCTAGTAAAACGCCAATTATTATTGATTCGAGCCGCCAATTCTAACGCAATGACTGATCGATCACGACTTATGCCCGCTAATTCTTGCATCGTAGGCGTCGTGGATAGCATTACTCTTCGATCTGCGTAGTAAGCCGATTGAGCAATACTTGCTCTAAATCGTTCTTGGCCCGATTTTGAATCAATTATCCTGGTGGTAATACCGGCAGTTAGACGTTTATCATCGGCAATTCTATCCCCACCAACGAAGCGAGTGTCACGAAATAATAGGTCATAGGAAGGGGTAAACTCCCGGGTGTCGAAATCAGGTAGTGCTGATTGGTCCTTGTAGGCAGAGTGCAGATACATGAGTCGTGGCTCGAATGTTTGTGTAACCCCATTTAGCCAGTTTAAATCACGTTCAAAAAAGATACCGCTGTCAACGCTGAAGACGGGCACTGTAACCTCAGGATTCTGATTGACAACAAGAGGCGATATTGTTGGCTTTTGGTTGAGCTTATAGGCTAGATGTTTCAATTGGACTTTAGGGTTAAAGAAACCCCAATCCCAACGTTGGTCCCAGGCTAGACTGTAATCAACTCGAGTACGATTACCCTCTACTTTATTAGGATTAGTGTGTCTGAAAACTGAGTACTGATTACTTAAGTTAACCACTAAATTATTAGAAAAACGGTAGTAGCCGTCTACCAAAGCACTGGGAAGGATAGAATATTGGTCCATCAGCCCACGAGTAACCGTTTGGTAGTCCTCGCTAGCGATTTGATAGTTCCAGTGATTCGTCTCATAACGGACATAAGCACGCTGTTGAATATGTGTTTTGCTTGTTTCATCAAGAGTCATATTACCTAAGTCGCGGACATAGTCGGCGTCACTGACTTTGTTGTAGTCGACGAAGGTTGACCAAGGCCCACCTGCGCCACCAATATGATTAAGGTTAAACTGGTAGCGATTTTTCCCTTCATGGGGGTGCAATCCAGTGATCGGGTTGACGTCTTCAGCATCATCTACGCCCTTATCATTACCAAGAAAAGCGCCTGATATTTTACTTGACGACCAATTGTTGAGATGGCGGAAGTTTGCTTCTATACCGATGCCCCGCTGTTGAATGTAACGAGGCGAAATAGTCGAGTCATAATTCTCTGCAATATTCCAATAAATAGGTTGAGTAATATCCAAACCATTATCCTGATTAACATCGACATCTGGAATTAATAACCCTGATGAACGACGGTCATCTATGGGGAATTTAAGGTAAGGAAAGTAAAAGATGGGAATATCTTTTATTTCAAATCGAGCATTTTTAATGGTGGCCCATCCTGACTCCTGATCAATCTCGATCTGCTTAGTGACTAATTGCCAACTAGAGTCACCGGGCTCACATGTTGAATAGGACGCCTCTTCAATAATGATATCGCCCTGATCAGACTTACTTAGCTTTTTAGCAGTCCCTCTTATTGAGGCCTGGTGAATTACATAGGTCGCATTATTAATGGTGACATTACTATTAGCGGCATCGACATTAGCATCTTTTCCCTTTAGTAATAAACCTGGCTCACGAAACTCCACATTACCTTGCAGTGAGACTGTTTGAGCATTTTGGTCAATGATAGCAAAGTCACTTTTAATCTGACGATAGCCTTGTGAGATTTGTACATCACCCTCAAGCACTGCTACCTTGTCGGATGAGGCTTTAGTTGAGTCAGCAGTGACTCGAAGCGGTGCATCTTGCATATCTACGCCGGCGTCTTCATTATCACGGAGAGGCTCTATGAATGCGCCACAAGATCTGCGGCCAAACTGTTGTCGCTGTTGGGCGGTCATGTCAGCTGCGTGCACCCAGTCCAAGCTATCATTAATGATGGCCTTTGGCGCCTCAAAATCTTGTGGCACAGACGACGTTTCTGCGGCGAAAACAGAGCCAGACAAGCCAAAAGTGATAGCTAGGGTGGATAGAAAATAGTGGCTAATTCGAGTTAACATAGAGTGCTTGACTAGTATTCTGACCTTCGGTTAACAGTGTAATTACCTAACCATTATCTTACCTGATATATTTAGCGGGTAGGGCTGTGAATTCATATAAATAGGTTAAAATTGGGATTTTTTGCTAAAGAATGATTATTACTTTGGTACCCGGAAAAAAATCATCATTTTAATATAGGTATTAGCCAATTGAACAAGAAACAGCAGACACAGCTAACAGAATGGATTTTGACTTATTTACCTAAGGAAAATAATCTTAGCGGTACTTTGGTGTTAGATCCTCTGGCCGGTGACGCGGGCTTCCGGCGTTATTATCGTCTCAATACTATTCCTAGTCTGATCGCTGTGGATTCGCCTCCAAGCAAGGAAGATAATCTGTCATACGTCAAAATCTCGCTAGCACTCAGTGTCAGAGGCATAAGAAGGCCACATCTTTATGCGGTTAATTTTAAGCGAGGGTTTTTCTTACTTGAAGATCTCGGCGAGCAGCTATTGCAACCTTTGTTAAGTACTGATAGCGTCGGAGAGCTCTACAGTTTAGCGGAACACACGTTGTTGGCGATTCAAAAAACAGCGTTGGACCCCGATGTTTTTCCAGTATATGACCAAGCCACACTGGCTAAAGAATTTGATGTTTTTGCAACTTGGTTTGTCAAAGAATTACTCGGTATATCCATAGATAAGCAAGCTAAAAGCATGCTTAATAAACTCTGTGCCGACTTGGTTTCTAGTGCACATTCACAGGCTCAAGTTATTGTGCATCGTGACTACCATTCTCGAAACTTAATGGTTATAGAGAATAAAAAGTTGGCGGTAATTGATTTCCAAGATGCGGTAATTGGTCCTGTTACCTATGACTTAGTGTCTCTTCTTAAGGACTGCTATGTGCGATTGCCCACTGAACTGGTTACGTCAAGAGCCCTAATCTATAAGGAGCGATTAGAAGAGAGCGGGATAATTGGCACGGTCGATGATCAAACCTTTTTACGCTGGTTCGACCTTATGGGGCTGCACCGTCACATCAAGGTAATGGGTATTTTCGCGCGACTGGCACTGCGAGACGGAAAGACAGATTACTTGCAGGATCTTCCTCTGGTTATTGCATACGTAGTAGACGTATTCGAGCGATACCCAGAAGCAGCTGCATTTGGGCAATGGTTTGAAGCCCAAATTATGCCCTATTTGATATTGCAAAATTGGTATAACGAAAATGACGAGATTGGCTCCTCATTTTCAATTAATCAGGATAATTGTCAATGAAGGCAATGATTTTGGCTGCTGGGTTAGGCTCTCGATTACGCCCACTAACGAATCAGATCCCCAAGCCAATGTTGGCTGTGGGAGGCAAGCCATTATTACAATGGCATATTGAAAAACTTGTTGATGCTGGGGTCACAGAGGCTGTTATAAATACCTCGTGGCTAGCGAGTCAAATAGAGGATTTTTTTGGCGATGGCAAGCAGTTTGGTATCAATATACGGTGGTCTAAAGAACAAACGCCTTTAGAGACCGGTGGGGGTATTTTTAATGCGCTACCATTGCTTGGGAGTGACCCTTTTATGCTTATAAGCGCAGACGTCTGGACCGATTTGTCTTTTGTTAGCGTACTTAAAAATAGTACCGAGGGGGCTAATTCAGCTCATTTAATTATGATTGGCAACCCCCAGCATAATCCAAGAGGCGATTTCTCGCTGACTAATAATGTCATAGGGTATGGAGAACCTCGCTATACCTATAGCGGTATTAGTGTAGTGTCGCCTAAATTATTTAACGGTTTAAAAACTTCGTCAAAAGAATTTCCTTTGAGAAGTGTATTGAGACCTGAAATTTTGGCAGGCCGTGTAAGCGGCGAAGTTTTTTCTGGAGATTGGTGTGATGTCGGCACAGTTGAGAGATATAACATCTTAAATCAGCGGATTATGGAGGGAGCTAATGATCCTAAGTAACATCTACAAAGGATTATTTTGGGGGACGGTATTTGCGGTTTTAGTACTGTCACTATTGCCACTGTCCGTACCAGCGCTCGACTTATTCTCTTGGCAGGACAAGGTACACCACTTTATTGCACATGGTGTACTGTGTTTTTTGGCGATCAAAACCTATGGTGAGAGTCGATCAATCTGGACTATTGGGCTTAGCTTGGTGGCCTTTGGTCTAGGGCTGGAGATTGCGCAATCAATCACCGGTTATCGATTCGGAGATCCCTTGGACTTACTCGCTAACACTTTAGGAATTATCACAGTCGCGATTCTGCATTTAGTCCAAAAGCGTAAACTATGATTTCTGTTTATCGGGGAAGTGACTATTTCGAAGCCCAATTACTGACTAACCTAATTGTACAGGACGGCTTACAAGCATTTTTGCATGGGGCTGCATTACAGGGTGGTTTGGGAGAATTAGCGGCCATTGGCCATTTGTCGATTATGGTTAATGATATTGATCAGCCTAGCGCTAGAGAAATTATTATGGCCTATGAGCGCGGTGACTTTGCCTTGGAGGAAGATCATTGAATCAAAAAATTAAGCACCATATGCTTTGGCTTGGGCCTCTAGTGGGAACGGCCATTTTTCTGGCTATGCTGAGTTACAACTGGCCGATAGAGGGGGCGCTGACAGCCGGGCTAACTGCCTTGTGCGCGTTGTGGTGGATATTCGAGCCGATTCCGATTCCGGCTACATCGATGATTCCTTTGGGGGTGATGCCGTTAGTCGGTATTCTTGATGGTAAACAGGTAGCGCAGGCCTATGGTGATCCGCTAATTCTCTTATTGATGGGTGGCGCTATGCTATCCAAAGCCATGGAGAAGAGCGGCGCTCATCGGCGTATTGCTTTGGCTATGGTGAATCTTTTTGGTGGGGAAAGCCTGCGGAGTTTAGTTTTTGGCTTTATGGTTGCCTCAGCGGTGCTTAGTATGTGGGTATCTAACACAGCAACAACGTTAATGTTACTCCCCGTTGCCTATGCTGTCTTAGACAGTATGAAATACTCTGATGATCGGAGGAAGCTTGCCGTACCCTTGTTTTTGGGGATTGCTTATGCCGCGAGTATTGGTGGCTTGGGGACTCCTATTGGCTCACCACCAAACGTTATTTTTCTTAAAGTTTATGCTGAAGCGACAGGTGTTATGCCCAGTTTTATTCAATGGATGTTATGGGCGTTACCAGTTGTCGTGGTGATGATTCCGGTGGCGGGGTTGTGGTTAACCCGACATTTAACGAGTAATCAATCAGTAGAGATCCCAGAGGTCGGTGAATGGCGTCAAGAAGAGTTTAGGGTACTCCTAGTGTTTGGTTTAACCGCTTTGGCTTGGATTACTTTGCGTGAGCCGTTTGGTGGTTGGACTTCTTGGCTTGGTGTCCCTTCGGCTAATTATGCGGCGGTTGCACTCACGGCTGTGATAATAATGTTCGTGGTACCCAATGGAAAGGGTGGAAAGCTGTTAGATTGGGAGTCAGCCTCAAATATTCACTGGGGTGTATTGCTGCTTTTTGCCGGAGGGATAGCCATCGCCAAGGCGTTTGCAATTACCGGTATTAGCTCTGCTATCGGCGAAGCCTTATCGGGTGTGACCCGGTTATCAATCATTGTTATTATCGCTATTGTAGCAATGGCGGTGACATTTTTGACCGAGATTACCAGTAATACGGCTACCACCGCACTGCTAATGCCAATCCTTGCCGCGGCTTCCCTTGGCGCTGGCTTTGAGCCTGCCCTACTAATGTTGCCGGCAGCCTTATCCGCAAGTTGTGCATTTATGTTGCCCGTTGCAACCGCACCAAATGCAATAGTATTTGGCACAGGTCAAGTCACAGTAGAGCAGATGGTGAGAGAAGGGCTAATTTTAAACTTAATTGGTATTTTGGTTATTACCAGTGTGGTTTATTACTGGCTGGGGTGAATCTAGAATCAGGGCGCTATTAGCAACTTCACATTACTTGGCTTAAGCGTCTGGCTGCCTGCAAGCGAGAGCACAAGCGTAGTCAATTCATCCCAAATATCTGCTTTGCGCATGCCTTTAATACCGCGATCAATCGCCCCAGCTTGATAGAGTAGCATCCTTAAGTGTGCTGCACTGCAACGCTGAATCGCAGTTCGAAACAAGGGGAGTCTCTTTTCCCAGACCCCTGCATTTTTAAGGGCCCAGTCGCGATTTTCACCTCGTGAGATTTGCTCACTCGCTTTAATTAAAATACGTAACTCGCGAGTGATCGCCCATAGTAAAGGAATCGCATCGGTTCCTTCACTATGTAATCCACGCAGTGATCGAGCCGCAGATTGAGCATCGCCAGCGAGCACTTTATCAACGAATTCAAACAGGTTGTATCGAGCACTGTCAGCAACCACTGAGGACATCATAATCGCATCAACCTTGCCTTCAATGGCGAGCAGCTTTAGCTTCTCAATCTCTTGAACCGCAGCCAATAAATTACCTTCAACTCGTTCGGCCAATATTTCTACGGCTTGTTGATTTGCGGTTATGTTAGATTCAAGCAGACGCTGCTTAATCCAGCGCGGTAATTGGTCTCCAGTGACAGGCCAAACTTGGATGTGGGCACCGACAGCCTCTAAAGCTTTAACCCATTTACTATTTTGTGCGGAGCGTTCAAGTTTTGGCAGTATCACCAGCAGCAAATTGTCAGGACTAGGATTAGCGCAAAGTTCACAAAGTGCTTTACTGCCTTTGTCACCAGGTTTTCCGTTTGAAATCCGTATTTCAATTATTTTCTTTTCTGCAAACAATGACAGTGCATTGGCTTCATTATGCAATTGACTCCAGTCAAACTTACCCTCCCCATGAAAGACTTCTCTGCCGCTGAAGCCTTTGTTGCGTGCCGCCAGTCTTACGGCGTCTGCCGATTCTTGAGCAAGTAAGGGCTCATCACCGCTGATGACGTATACGGGTAAAAGTTCCTTTGATAGGTGGCTTTGAAGCTGTTCAGCTCTTATCTTCATATCATACCCAAAGGTTTCAGCTAAAAATCGGTTAGCGCAGGTAAAACGCGAAGTCGATTCAAAATTTGCCGGACAAGTTCGCTGCGCATTTCTGCACGAATCCGTTGCTCTTCGTTTGATGAAGCCAATATATCTTTCTCTCTAAATTCATAGACCCGCTCTACCGATGCTGTTGATAAAGATAAGATCTGATTATCTTCGGCGTCAGTGATATAAAAATCTACATCCTCATTGAGTTGATATTCGGCCACACGACCACTTGAATTAATGCTCGCGATACGCGAGTTTTCTCTAAAATCTACGATCACAACGATATAGTTTGATTCGGCCTTAGTGGCGCCACTGGGAACGCCATAGGTAGTTAGCGCTCTTTTCAGTTCTTTTGTTAGTACCGCATTGATATTGTTAGATGAAAGATAAATAGTACCTACAGATGAAGCGACTATTTGACTATCCCGAAGTTGCCATCCACAGCCAGAGATCATCAAAGCAACAATTAATAGCAATACTCTATATTTCATCACTAACCTCTCAGTTCGCCACTATATTAATTAATCTACCCGGTACGACAATGATTTTACGAATAGTGCTACCTTCGATGAATCGTTGCACATTCTCATCAGCTAGCGCAATTTTTTCGATATCTTGTTTTGAAATATCGGCGGCAACCTCAATCTTTCCCCTGACTTTACCATTTACCTGTAATACTAAGGTAATACTACTGCGCACCAACGCTTTCTCATCAACCGCAGGCCACTTCGCGTCAGCCACTGATTCTGAATGGCCTAAGGCTTGCCAAAGAGCATGGCAGATATGGGGAGCTATAGGAGATAGCAGCAATACAGCACTAGTTAAGGCTTCGTGACGCACTGCTACTGACTGAGTTTCAGCGCTATTATGCTTTGCGACATCATTTAACAGCTCCATGACTGCTGCAATAGCGGTGTTAAAGGTATTGCGACGCCCAAAGTCATCGTTAACTTTGTTGATCGTCTCATGGGTTTTTCGACGAAGATCTTGCTGCTGTTGATTCAGGTTGTCGATATTAAGAGATACTGAAATGTTAGTCTCAAGATGCTCATGGACCATTTTCCAAAGTTTTCGCAAGAAACGATGGGCGCCAGAGACGCCTTCATCGCTCCATTCCAATGTTTGCTCTGGGGGAGCTGCGAACATGGTAAATAAACGGACTGTGTCAGCACCTTGTTTATCTATCGCTGTTTGTGGATCGACGCCATTATTTTTTGACTTAGACATTTTAGTGATACCGCCACTCTTAACAGCATCACCAGTCTTAACTTCCGTCGCTGTAATAGTACGACCCCTTTCATCACGTTCTACTATAATTTCGTTCGGAGCTAGCCAAATCTTCCGCCCATCAATTTCTTTATAGAATGACTCGGCTAAAACCATACCTTGGCAGAGTAGACTTTTGAAGGGCTCGTTACTGCTAACCAATCCTTCATCGCGCAGTAACTTGTGATAAAAACGCGCATAAAGCAGATGCAAAATTGCATGCTCGATACCACCGACATACTGATCCACAGGAAGCCAATAGTCAGCTCTTGCTGGATCAAGCATGGCGCTATCTAAATCAGAGCAGGTAAACCTTGCATGGTACCAAGAGGATTCCATAAAGGTATCAAAGGTATCTGTTTCATGCGCAACAGTTTGGCCATTAAACTCGGCCACACACCAGTTTTTGTCAGCCTTAATAGGTGACTGAATGCCATCCATTTCCACATCAACGGGTAATATTACTGGCAGACGATCGAGTGGTACGGCAATTTCTCCGCCCTCGGCTAGGTTATACATCGGGATTGGCGTCCCCCAATAGCGTTGACGGCTTACTCCCCAGTCACGCAAACGATAGTTGGTCGTCACAGAGCCATGATCAAGGTTTATAAGGGCTGTAGAAATAGCCTCAAAAGCGGCGTCAAAGTCTAAGCCGTCATATTGTCCAGAATTGATTAAAATCCCTTTGTCAGTAAAGGCGCTATTTTTAATCGAACATTCTTTATCTTCCGCAGCCATTACAACCTGAGTGATCAATAAGTCGTAGTTTTTAGCGAACTCATAATCTCTCTGATCATGCCCAGGAACTGCCATAACGGCGCCTGAACCATAGTCCATTAACACGTAATTACCTACCCAAACAGGAACAGAATTACCGGTTAGTGGATGAATTGCAGTGATACCAGTATCCATTCCAACCTTATCCATGGTTGCCATTTCAGCTTCTGAAACTCCTTGCAATCGGCACTGTTCAATAAAGTCAGCTAATGCAGAATTATGTTTGGCAGCCTCAAGGGCAATCGGGTGCTGGGTAGCTAAGGTTAGATATGTGACGCCCATGAGCGTGTCCGGACGAGTCGTATAAACATCGAAATGATTGTGCTCACCAGCAGACTCAGATAGGTCAAATGTTACATTCACGCCACGGCTTTTGCCTATCCAATTGCGTTGCATTGTTTTGACCTGCTCTGGCCAATGCTCTAGTTCATCTAAATCGTCGAGTAATTGCTCGGCATAATCAGTGATACGGATAAACCACTGCGGAATTTCTTTTCGTTCTACAGGTGTGTCACAGCGCCAACAGCAGCCGTCAATCACCTGCTCATTGGCAAGCACCGTCGCATCATTTGGACACCAGTTAACGGCACTAGTTTTTTTGTAGACTAAGCCCTTTTCGTATAATTTGGTAAAAAACCATTGTTCCCATTTGTAATAATCGGGCTCACAGGTGGCTAGCTCACGAGACCAATCTATGCCAAAACCAAGGCTTTTCAGCTGGGCTTTCATGTAAGCAATATTTTCATGCGTCCACTTTGCCGGTGCGGTGTTATTCTGAATCGCGGCATTTTCGGCAGGCAGACCAAAAGCATCCCATCCCATCGGTTGCAGGACGTTTTTACCCTGCATTTTTTGATAGCGCGCTATAACATCCGTGATCGTGTAATTGCGGACATGACCCATATGCAGTTTTCCGCTGGGGTAAGGGAACATAGCAAGACAATAAAATTTCTCTTTATCGGGGTCTTCACTCACCTCAAAGGTTTTATTGTCATTCCAGTATTGCTGCGCTTCCCGCTCTATTTGTGCGGGATTATAGGTTGCGTCGAAGGTCATTGAATTCACTGCTTATAAGAGTTGGTCATCAGCATGAATTATAGGGGAATGTAAGCCAGTCTAACAGTCATCCGAGAGGAATAGATCAACTAGCCCTCCTCTCGGTGACTTTCGTTGTATTTAGGTCGCCTGACGGGCAGGTATACCGAGTTCTTTCAGCTTTTGAGCAATATCTTCTGCAGATGTGGATGCTTGAATTTCACGATCGACATAAAGTACTTTCCCGTCTTTACCTATGTAGATAGTGTGACGGTTAGGAATCCCGTAAAAAGCGAGGACATCATATGCTTTTGCCACTTCTTTTGATGGGTCGCTCAGGAGAGGGAAGTCAGCATCATTTTCAGCAGCGAATTCCTTATTTGTCTCCAGCTCATCAACGCTGGCCATAAAATAGGCTACCTCAAGATTCTTCAATAAATGGCCGTTTTGAGCAAGAGACTTACATTCTATGGTGCACCCGCTAGTAAAAGCCTTGGGGTACCAAGCAATGACCACCGCTTCTTTGTCATGGAATTGACTTAGCGTATAGGTTTTTCCATCAGTTGCTTGGAGCTCGAAGTCTGGTGCCTGATCGCCGACTTCCAGAGCGAAGACAGATGCTGAGATTACCAGGCTGCTCGCAAGAGCAAATATTTTACTTAATTTCATTTTTAGATTCCTCTAAGACATTAGTTTTGCTTCGGTGAAGCACTAAAAAAAACACTATCAACCACGACAAAAAAATAATCGGCCAAGATCCCGTAATAGAAAAAGGAGTTTGACCCGCACGCGGCTGAACGACACCACTCAGTTCATCAATACTATTCTGATCCATACGCCCATAAATATTGCCACGCTGATCTACTAGACCCGAAATACCATTATTTGTTCCGCGTATTATTGGCTTCGCATTCTCTAGCGCTCTCATCTGAACCATCTGCATATGCTGCAAAGGACCCAGCGATTCTCCAAACCAAGTATCATTACTTACTGTAACAATTAACGAAGCTTCTCTAGTGTTACGTGCCACAAGATCTGGATAGACCACTTCATAGCAAATTGCTGTGGCTATAAGTTGCTTTTGAACTGTCAAAGGGATCTGGTTAGATGGGCCGACCGACAGTGAAGACATCGGCAAATCAAAGAATTGAATTAATCCACGAAGCAAAGACTCCAGTGGGACATATTCCCCAAAGGGAACTAGACGCGTTTTATGATATTGACCTGATTGACCACCAACAGCGAGGACTGAGTTATAAAATCGCCCCTGTTCACTATCTTGGGTAATTATGCCTGTTAGCAATGTTGAGCCGCTGTCATTGGCTTTGCGCTCCAAGTTTTGCATAAAAACAGGTATTCTTTTGGGTATACTGGGTACAGCAGCTTCAGGCCAAATAATTATGTCATGGCCCCAGTAATCTTCAGTTTGGGTGGCTAATTGCGTTAGAATCGCACGTCGTTTTTCAACAGACCATTTTTCGTTCTGCGCAATATTAGGTTGGATTAGCGCAACGGTTAACGGCTCACCAATATCTTTAGTCCAGTTTACTTGCTGTAGCAGGTAACCTGAAATAGCCAGTACCATGAGTATTACGCTAAGGCTGAGCGTTGAGCGACGTTGTCCCATGCCTTGAACAAACCAAAGGAAAAGCATAGCGGTAAGTGCAGAAAAAAAGCTTAGTGACAACACTCCACCAATGGGGGCCCAGCCATTTAGCCAGGTTTCAGTATGGCTGTAACCTGCATAAAGCCAAGGAAATCCTGTAAAAACCCATGACCTGACCCATTCGCTAATGACCCATATTGCCGGTAAGCCGAGTATTAATGAGATTGAGGTCGATGGCAAGAAAGCTGTGAGCATAAAAGGGGCAGCAAATATAGCCGCCAAGAACAAACAAAATAATGTTGTGGCGATGACCGCGAGCGGTGCGGCGATAAAGCCATAGTCATGAATACTGACATATAGCCAGCTTGCGCCTGTTAGGAACAGACCGAAGCCATAAGTCGCCGCATTGAAAAAGGCTTGTTTAATGGATGGCTGGCGTAATGATTGAAATAGAATTGCCATGCTAACTATGACAGCAGGCCAGAGATTAAAAGGAGCAAGCCCTAGGGGGAAAATTGCTCCTCCGACAAAAAGCAAGGCGTAACTTTGGAGTTTACCAAAGCTCTTCATGGAGCAATTCTAGTAACTTCCAGCTGAGTTATCTTTCGGCTGTCACCCGCAACAACTGTAAAGTGAAAGTCATTGATAGCAACCTTGTCGGCAATCGCAGGAAGGCGACCAAGCGCGTGAATAATAAGGCCTGCAATCGTGTCAAATTCATCATCAGGTAGGCCGACATCGAAATATTCATTGAAGTCAGCAATCTCAGTAATGGCATCAACGGTATAACAATTGGCATCAATTTTGCGAATTTGCTCTGGACCATGCTCATCAGTTTCATCTTCAATCTCACCAACGATTTCTTCCAAAACATCCTCAATGGTAAGTAGGCCAGAGACCCCTCCATATTCATCAATGACAATAGCCATGTGGTATCGCTGTTCGCGAAACTCTTGAAGAAGGACATTGATACGCTTACTTTCGGGGATAACCGTTGCAGGACGCAGCAGACTTTTAAGATTAAAAGATTCTTTGCCAGATAAAACCAATGGCAGAAGCTCCTTAGCTAAAAGAATCCCTTGGATATCATCCGAGGATTCGCCAACCACAGGGAAGCGGGAATGCTGCGATTGAATAACAATTTTGAGGATTTCTTCTAATGACAAATCAGCTTCAATAAACTTCATTTGAGAACGAGGGATCATAATCTCGCGAGCCTGGAGGTCAGACACTTTTAGCGCGCCCTCCATTATTTGCAAGGCATCAGCATCGATAATCGATTCATTCTCAGCGCTGCGTAGCATGTCAGCAACTTCATCGCTATTAGTTGGGCTCGGAGAAAACAGTCGAACAAACTTCTTAAGTAAGGAGGTTTCTGATGTTTTAGTTGTTGGGGATTCGTCGTTCATTGGTAGCTCAATTGTACTCAGTTGTGTCAGTGTAGGGGGCAGGGTAATTCAAACCAAGCAAAATTTCTGTTTCCAACGTTTCCATGGTCTGCGCCTCATCATCATTACCATGATCATAACCGAGTAAGTGTAATACGCCATGGATCACCATATGGGCCCAGTGTGCCTCTATAGCTTTTTTTTGCTGGCTTGCCTCGAGGGTCACTATGGGAGCACAGATAACTAAATCACCCAGCAGTGGTAATGGTTCAGGCGTGACTGCGGAGAACGGAAATGACAGTACATTAGTAGCACCTGATTTTCCCCTGTATTGCTGGTTTAGTGCGGCGCTCTCAGCTTCTCCGACAACCCTTATGCTCAGTTCAATAGGGTCGTCATGGTTATCTAATACGGACTTCACCCAACGAGTTATGGCGATATCGCTGGGTATTTTCTCAGAGGTACAGGCTCGCTGGATATCAATTAAAATAGGCATATTTAAGGTGATGGATTCGCTTTATCAAAGGCATCATAAGCATCAACAATACTCTGGACGATAGAGTGGCGAACAACATCGCGCGATTCAAAGTGCGTAAAACTGATTTCTTCAACATTTTTTAGGACTTCACACGCATGGACCAAGCCCGAGTTAACGCCGCGAGGTAAGTCAATTTGTGACATATCTCCGGTTATGACCGCGGTTGATCCGAAGCCAATCCGGGTTAAAAACATTTTCATTTGCTCACGCGTGGTGTTCTGGCTCTCATCAAGAATAATATAGGCGCCATTAAGAGTGCGCCCGCGCATGTAGGCTAACGGAGCAATCTCAATAACGTTCCGTTCTTGCAGTTTCGCAACTGTTTCAAAGCCAAGCATTTCATGCAGAGCGTCGTAAAGTGGACGTAAATAAGGATCTACTTTCTGGGCGAGATCACCGGGTAAAAATCCTAGACGTTCCCCGGCCTCGACTGCTGGGCGCACCAATAAAATTCGCTCCACTTCATCTCTCAGTAAAGCCTCAACGGCGCAGGCAACAGCCAAATAGGTTTTTCCGGTACCCGCAGGACCAACTCCAAAGTTAATGTCATGTGTTTGTATCGACCGAACATAGCGCTGTTGGTTGAGCCCTCGCGGCTTGATGGTACCTTTTTTTGTACGAATAACAGAAAAATTATCGAGGTCACTGACCGGTTGGGCTTTATTGGCAAGTTGATCCATAAGTTTAGTACTCTCAAATTGTCTAAGATGGAGGTGGACTTCTTCGGGGGTGACGCTGCTGTAGTGCGCTGTTTCTTGGTAGAGGTTATAGATTGTGTCAGCGGCATGTTTAGCCGGACCTTGATCACCATAGACAGCAAAAAAGTTATCTCTGGAGCGTATTTCTACATGGAGACGATCTTCAATTAATCGCAGGTTGTCATCAAATTGACCGCGGAGAGAGGCGAGGCGATGAGCATCGTTCGGCTCAAGGGTAACATTAAATGCTGCAGGTTGAGTTTCCAGTTGTTTCAAGGGCTGCTTAAACGCCTATGTGATTTATCATTCCACTAGCATAGCCCGATCATAGGAGCAGCGTAAACTCTTTTTATAGTACGCTATTGAATTAAAAAGCACCTCTGGCGAGCCGTTAAAAAGATTCCTTACTGCAACCATACGGCTCTTTTCGAGGATAGCGCTAAATAAGCAGGCCGCGAAGAGAGTTTGGTAAGGCTTCAGTAATCATCACATCTGCAAACTGCCCAATTAGATTTTGATCGCTAGTCCGAAAATTAACTACACGATTATTTTCCGTTCGCCCTTGAAGTTCTCCGGGATCCTTTTTAGATACGCCGGTTACTAGCAAGTTTTGTTGGGTACCTACCATGCGCCGACTTATTTCAATGGCGTTCTGCACGATTCTTGTCTGTAATATTTTAAGGCGCTGTTTTTTCTCCTCGAGACCGACATTATCCGGTAAATCTGCAGCTGGCGTTCCAGGACGTGCGCTATAGATGAAACTAAATGAGGTATCAAATCCTACCTGCTCAATTAATTTCATAGTAGCTGCAAAATCTTCTTCAGATTCGTTGGGGAAACCAATAATAAAGTCAGATGATATGCTGATGTCAGGTCGTAGTTGACGTAACCGGCGAATTTTAGATTTGTACTCAATGGCTGTGTGGCCACGTTTCATGGCCATAAGTATTTTGTCTGAGCCACTTTGCACGGGCAAGTGCAAGTGACTTACTAGCTCAGGTACACGACTGTAGACATCAATAAGCGCATCCGAAAACTCTACAGGATGAGACGTGGTGTAACGAATGCGGTCTATACCCTCGATGCTAGCGACAAATGGTATGAGTTCAGCAAAATCACAAGTGGCACCATCGGGCATATCGCCGCGATAAGCGTTAACATTCTGGCCAAGAAGATTAACTTCGCGGACACCCTGTTCTGCTAGGGAGTTTATCTCCGCTAAAACATCGGCGATGGGACGGCTAACTTCTTCGCCTCTGGTGTAGGGGACAACACAAAAAGTACAGTACTTGGAACAGCCCTCCATGATCGAAACAAAGGCGCTAGGACCATCTGCTTCTGGCTCGGGAAGACGATCAAACTTTTCAATTTCTGGAAAACTAATATCTACAACGACAGCGCCATTAGCTTGCTTTTGTTCCATCATCTCGGGAAGGCGATGCAGTGTTTGCGGGCCAAAAATAAGGTCTACAAAGGGCGCTCGTTTAGCAATGGCAGCCCCTTCTTGGCTAGCAACGCAGCCGCCTACGCCGATTAATAAATCTGGTTTGGCTTCTTTTAAATGCTTCCATCGACCAAGCTGATGAAATACCTTCTCTTGTGCTTTTTCTCTAATAGAGCAAGTATTTAGTAAAATAACATCGGCGTCTTTGGCATTATCGGTCATAACCATTTGGTGGCTTTCACCCAACAAATCTCGCATGCGGGCAGAATCATATTCATTCATCTGACAGCCGTGCGTAACGATATGAAGTTTTTTAACTGACTTTTCCAGCATTCTTATGGTCTTACTCATTTGAGATGCGTCATTATAGCCTTGAGTGCCCATTGCGCAACATTTTGCGGTGTGATTTTGCGCTGATATGCTATCATCGCGACTCCTTATTAGCTCTTTTAACAGTGATACTCTATGGCCAACGAACCGATCTACCGCATTAACTTTTTAAATCAAGGGCAGGTCTATGAGATTTTTGCCCGTCACGTTTTCCAGAGCGATCTCTGGGGCTTTCTAGAGGTTGAGGACTTTTTGTTTGGCGAGCGTTCACAGATGATTGTGGACCCAGCAGAAGAGAAGCTTAAAAATGAGTTTACTGACGTCAAACGCAGCTTTATTCCCATGCAGTCTATTATTCGAATCGATGAAGTGGAAAAAGAGGGCGCAGGCAAAATTACAGAGGCTAAGGGCGGTAATGTAAGTCCTTTTCCGTTTCCCTCTATGGCCGGAGGGAAACCGGCTCCTGAGTAGGGGAAATTGTCTCGCTAGCTAACTAGGATTGGTTAAGGATTTAAAGATGTCAAATTTAAGCACTCGATTACTGCCCTTCGAATTTGCGCGCAATAACGGTTTGTTGGTGCGTGAGGCCGAGGGTGATCTTGTGCTATCCCCGAATGCTACTCAGTGGGCTATTGCCGAGGTCAGTCGAACAGGTAGTGGGTTCTCAGCAGTGCAACAAGTCGACAGCGATGCTTTCGATAAAATGCTTTCCGCCCTCTATAGTGGCCGGAGAAATTCGTCTGAATCGGTCATGGAAGATATCAAAGAATTTGTCGATATGGAATCTGCTGCTGCCGACTTAGAAGACACGGGTGATCTGTTGGATTCTGAAGATGATGCACCGATCATTCGACTACTTAATGCTATCTTGGCGGAGTCGCTAAAGGAAAAGGCCTCAGATATTCATATTGAGCCCTACGAAAAGGAATCTCTGGTTCGGTTTCGTCTGGACGGTGTGTTGAGTACGGTTTTAAAACCGTCTGCGCAAATAACACCATTACTAATTTCTCGTATTAAAGTTATGTCAAAGCTTGATATTGCCGAAAGAAGATTGCCTCAAGATGGACGCATGAGTGTGAAGTTGGGTGGTCGCAGTATTGATCTGCGTATTTCGACCATGCCATCAAGCCATGGTGAGCGTGTTGTGATGCGACTATTAGACAAAGATGCGGGAAAGCTCCAAGTTGACGATCTTGGCATGCCAACAAATACATCCGCTCAACTGGATGATTTAATTCGGCGCCCTCATGGCATTGTGTTGGTGACTGGCCCGACCGGTTCAGGTAAAACTACCACGCTTTATGCCGCTTTGCAGCAGATGGACCGCAAGGGTCGCAATATTATGACGGTCGAAGACCCCGTTGAATACGATTTACCGGGTATCAGCCAGACGCAGATTAATTTGCGAGCTGGGATGACCTTTGCCCGTGGTTTGAAGGCGATTCTACGACAGGATCCAGACGTTATTTTGATCGGTGAGATCCGCGACGGAGAGACTGCTGAAATAGCTACGCAATCAAGCTTAACTGGCCATTTAGTGCTGTCGACACTGCACACTAATACAGCAGCGGGTGCAATAACTCGACTACAAGATTTAGGAGTGGATAGTTTTCTCTTGGCGTCGACTATTAGAGGTATTTTGTCACAACGGCTATTACGCAAACTCTGTCACCATTGCCGGTGCGAGGTTGAGCCCAATGAATTTAATAGAGATTTGTTAAAATTAAAAAAAGGCCATAAAGTTTATGAGGCTGGTGGCTGTGAAAAGTGCAACAGCACCGGATATGCGGGCCGTCAAGCGCTGTTTGAGCTAGTCACTGTAGATGCGGCACTACAGACCCTTATTCATGAAAATGCCGGGGAGATTGATTTAGAGGCGAAGATTAGAGAGCAAGTCCCCAGTATACGTCAGGCGGGGTTCGCGCTGGTTGGCGATGGAATGACCACGATAGAAGAAGTTCTTCGTGTCACTAGCGTTTAACTAGTTATGCCGGCTTTCGATTATTCTGCTTATAACGCCTCGGGGAAACTAGTCAGTGGCGTCATTTCTGCTGATTCAGACCGGCAGGCGAGGCGCCTGCTTAAAGATAAAAAATTATTACCATCTACGCTTAGTGAGGTCGGACAAAAGACGGTGAAAAAAGGCTCTAAGGTGCTGCGTCAGGCGCGAGTAGAGAACCTTGATTTGTCACTATTGTTGCAGCAGCAGGCAATTTTAATTCAATCCGGATTGCCTTTGGAAGAATCCCTACGTATGACCATCGAGCAGGCTGAGACGGACAAGCAAAGACGGTTAGTCGAAAGTTGGCGGAGCGAAATCATCGAGGGTCGCAGTTTCTCAGAGGCATTGAGACGTTCGCCCTATAAAATCCCTGAAAGTATTATTGCCGGTATTGGGGTTGGCGAAGAAACAGGACATTTGCATACTATTTTACTACGTCTCGCAGAAGAGCTCGATACCAGCGCAGAGAATCGTAAAACTATCTCTCGAGCACTGATTTACCCGATAACTCTCATTAGTGTATCCGTAATCATTGTATCGATGATGATGGTTTGGGTAGTGCCGAAATTAACTGCAGTGTTTGCCAGCAGAAATCGGGACCTGCCATGGATTACTGAAGTGGTTGTGAGCATCAGTAATTTTGCTCAGAATTATGGCGTCTATGTGTTGGCGGCTATTGCTCTTGGAGTAATAATTTTCAGCTATGCGATGAGAAATGCACAAACTAAACTTCGCTGGCACCAGTTGATTTTGGACTTTCCGGGGTTGGGGCGTTGGGTTCGAATGGCGGATATTTCTGATTGGTCACGTAATTTGGGTGTATTACTTAGCAGCGGAGTCCCCGCGTTGGCGGCACTAAAAATATCGTCAGCGGTGATCACTAATCTTGCATTACAGCAAAAGTTTAACCGCGTGACTGAGGCGATGCGGCAAGGTTCTAGCTTGCATAAGGCTCTTGAAGATAACATTGATGGCAGTGGGTTTTTAGTGCATATGGTGGGCAGTGGCGAAGCATCCAGTGAGTTGGATAAAATGCTAGTGAGGGTGGCTGAATATTATTCTGCGCGGCTGGCAAATGCAGTCGATGTATTTCTAAAGCTACTGACGCCCATATTAATCTTGCTCATGGGCGGAATGGTGTTAGCGATTATGGCTGCGGTGATGCTACCGATTATGGATATGAGTAATTCAATTTAATAGTGATAATTTGCCGCTTAACAAAGCAGTGAGCATTTTCAGGATGGAGGAAATAAAAATGAAGACACCAAGTACGCAAAGTGGATTTACACTGATAGAAGTGATGATTGTGATCGCCATAATGGGACTAATGATTGCGGCTATAGCACCTGACTTATTTAGAAATGTTGAAAAAGCAGAAAAGACACGTGTGGCTTCAGATATTCGCCAAATTGAGAGCGCCCTAAAGTTTTATCGCTTAGATAATTATCGTTACCCAACGCAGTCTCAGGGGTTAGAGGTTTTAGTTACGGCACCCTCTGGAAGCGCATCAGAAAAATGGAATGGGCCCTACTTAGAGCAGCTTCCGAAAGATCCTTGGCAGGAGCCTTACCGGTATGCAAATCCGGGAACGCACGGTAAAAATATCGAAGTATTTACCTTTGGTTTGGATAATGTAAGCGGGGGTGAGGGCTCAGACAGAGATTGGGGCAACTGGAATATTAATAACTGAGGATTTAGACGGCAAGGGGAAAATGTTGTTTAAGCGTTATCTATGAAAAAACCCAAAGGCTTTACGTTAATCGAATTACTGGTGGTTGTGGCTATTGTCGGACTCTTAGGCGTGATGAGCGGCTTAGCTTTAAATCAGGCATCGGATCGACGCTACCCGGCTGAGGCAGAAAGACTGTTGTTTTGGCTGGAGCAAATCGCTCAACGATCGTCTCTTGAAGGTGCGGCTTATGGCGTTGTCGCTATCTATGATGAACAAACTCAGCGCGTCACCGAATTACAGCCAGTCGTTTATTATCGAAATCGTTGGGTTGCTGTTCTCTCCCCGGAAACCTACGCTATTCACGATCAAGCAGAAGTCGTTTGGAATATGGAATTTAATGACGGCGAAGAGTTTATGCCGCAAAGCCAATCGCGGCGAGCGGAGTTTGAGAATGAGGGCGAGCTACAAGAGCAGGATGATGAGTTTTTGTTGCCAGAAATAGCCTTTTTTCCTGACGGTTACATCGAGCCCCAGGGTCGGATAGTACTATCATTTCAGTTTTATGAGCGTTCATTCAACTATCAATGGGACGACACGGCGTCAAAAATGGTTATGGAGGGTAATATCCTTGAGAGTAAGTAGCTATGGCCGCGGCTTTACACTTATAGAGGTGGTTATAGCCCTTTTTATACTCAGTTGGGTTCTCAGTAGTGCAATTTATATGGTTCATCAATATGCCGATGAAAGGGTTAGGCTTAGAGAGCGTTTTTTGGCTAATCAGGTTGCCTGGAATCATTTAATGGAACACTACCAGCAGTCGCAAAAGTGGACTACCGGCGCAAAGGCACAGTCACTCAAGAAAAAAGGTGTGGATGAGCAAGCTGGGCAAAAATGGCGCTGGGAAATACAAATTGAAAAGGCAATGGGACAAGATCTCTATCGCTATCAGGCCCAGGCTGGATCAGCAGCAGCTGAAAAATATCAGTCCTCATTAGCCGTTTATTTGGTCCAATAAATGCAAAAGACACTTTTATTAAAAAGAAATTCGGGCTTCACGTTAATTGAAATGATTGTGTCGCTGGCGTTGCTGGCGGTACTCTCGGTAATGTCTTATCAGGCGGTTGAAGTTGTTATGGGCGTTAATGAGCGCAGTCGCAATGATCTTGCTGGTGAGGCTCAGTTGCAGCGTGCATGGCAGATTATTGCTCGAGACCTAATGCATATGCGACCGCGACGATTTGCAGACGGGCTGGGCTCGGTTGAAGCTGCCTATGTGACAGATCCTAGCGATTTTGGAGTTAGATTTAGCCGTGCTGGAGGGCCCATGGTGCGTTCAAACCCTAGCGGTGTGAGGCGCATCGATTATCGACTGAACCAAGACCAGCAGCTCATAAGAACCTCTTGGGCCATAACGGAATCACCGCGACAGTCCGATGGGACGGTGCTTACTTTGCTCGATAATGTAAGCGCAGTAGAGTTTAATCATCTTGCTAAGGGTGGCGCATATTCACTGGACTGGCCACCCATAAACGTCGGACTTTCGCCTTATGCGCTTCCTAGAATGATTACCGTAACAATAACTGCTGAAAATGGCTTTAAAACATCTCGATTATTTGCGGGGGTTGTGAGTGATTAAAAAAGGGCCTTCCCAGCAATCAGGGGTCGCATTACTGGCGGCTATAGTTTTGATGTTAGCTATTACACTAATCTTAACGAATATTTTTTATCGCCATCAAATTGATGTGTCTCAAGCCACTATGGCGTTGCATACAGATCAGGCACTTTTGATTGCTATGAGTGGCGAAGGGTGGGCACGTGAGATACTCGAAGAAGATTCCCGTAATCCTCAAACAAACCAATCTGACCACTATGGCGAGATATGGGCTCAGGCAATGCCATTGCTGCCAGTTGAAGGGGGTACGCTAACTGGCTGCATTAGTGATCTTCAGAGCCGCGTTAATCTTAATAGCTTTTCTAATTATAATGGGGGGTCGCTGCAGGCTGAACTCAACCATGTTGATAATATGGGCCTTGCAAAAACCTGGCTTAATCTACTTGATCTCTTAGAGATACCTGCCAGTCCAGCGCGAGCAGCCACTATTATTGACTGGCTGGATCCAGATTCTACTATTGTTAACAGCTTTGGCGCTGAGCAGCCTGACTATGATGGATTGCAACCATCAAGAGTGGTTGCTAACGAACGTATTAGTGATACTACTGAGCTCGCTGATATCGTGGGTTATCGCGTTCAAGAGGTACAGTTGTTGCTACCATGGATGGCTGCTCTGCCATTTAGTACGCCAATTAATATTAATACAGCATCAGAAGAGCTGTTATTCGCAATGGGTGGCAATTACGCGACACGATTTGTTGATATGATTGCTGAGAATCGACCATTTAGTGATATTGGTCAATTTCATAGTGAGCTTGATACCTACTTAGGCTTTGTTAATCTTAGTAACACTAGTGCTAACATCAGTAAATCCAGTCAAATATGGAAAAATTTACTCTCGGTTAATACTGAGTTTTTTCAGCTTTACTTAGAGGTAGCAATAGGTGAGGTGCGCATAGAAGTCACTAGTATACTGCAAAGGCGACAAGGAGTCCCGACCATAGTTGTTGCTAGAACCATGGTTATGGTTCCTGTAGCCTTGCCTGAGCCCGAAGAATTGTCCGAAATTGAAAGATTATTTGAAAAAAATGACAGTCAGGCACAGCAGTCTGATGAAGAAAGTAATATAGTACAGCCTGCCTGTTTAATGATGGGGATTTAACCTACATGAGTGTCGAGCACCTCTACAATCTTGACCAGCACTTCAACGCGACAGATGACCCGCTTCAATCTGTGGCGGGCGCTAGAGTAGATTCCAAAAGTTTATGGGTCCCCTCAGAGCGCGTTGGTTTGCATTCGATACCTATTCCCTCTGCCCCTGAGCGAAAATGGGCAGAACTAATTCCATGGATGCTTGAGGATCGACTATTACAGCCAATAGATGAGATGCATTTTGTGGTTGCGGGTCGTGATGATCAGCAATTACATATATTAGCGGTTAGCCAACAAGACATGCGGGAGTGGCTGAGAATTGCTGACAACGCGGGGGTTGCCGCCAGTGCTATGGCACCAGATTTTATGGCCTTAACTTGGGAGGCAGGGATTGTAAGTGTCGGCTGGCGAGAGGGTATGTTACTGGTCAGGGATGGTATTTATAGTGGGTTTGCGGCTTCTCCTAAACTTGGCTGGGTAATGCTTGACGGAATTCTTAAAAATTCTAGCGTTATGCCGCGACTGTCAATTTCATTACCTGATGAAGATATGGTGCCTGAGCATTTGCGTGAGGCTGCTAGTATCAATAGTTCTAGTATCGACTGGCAGTTTACAAGTTTTCCCTCACTCAATCTTATGAGCGCCGAGTTTAAGCCCAAGGCCGCGAGTTCAGTGTGGTTTCATTGGTGGCCTGTGGCGGTATCGACTTTTGCTGTGTTGTTCCTGGCAGTGTTTTATTTACAGGTCGCAAGCCGTGCACTTGAGGCTGACGTTTTAACGTTAGAGCAGCAATTATTAACTAGCCATACGCGAGTATTTGGCGGTGCTAAGCCTTCTTTGTCTGAGTTTAGATCCATAGCCGAGAGCAAAATAGATAGGCTCTTTAAACAACAAAAAAGCTTACAACAAGAGCCTCTAGTAGGCATTGCTGCACTGAATTCTTTTATGACGGCTTGCCAGTGTGAATTACATAGCATGATTGCTAATAAAAGTGGCGTTCAACTTAAACTGTCAGGCGGCTCTAAATTGATGGCGAAATCATTGAATATTAAGGGTTATCAGCTCAGTCTTGAGAAAGATCAGCAGGCAGTTCCAGATATTTTATCAGTGTCGCTAGTCCGTAAGCGCAGAAGTCCAGGGTCGAAAAGGAGGGTAAACAATGAAGTTACTCCTTGAGAATTTGCGAGACAAGTGGATGCAATTACAGCTGAGAGAGCGACAATTGATTATTTTAGGTAGTGGACTATTAATAGCGACGTCTGTTTATTTATCCATAGTTCCTCAGATCCAAAAATATAGTGAACTCAAGCTACAGATTGTTACGATTAATACAGACATACAATGGCTGCAACAACAGCGACAAGTAGTTGAGCGGTTGGTCAATGGTTGTGGTTCAGGAGACGTGCGAGAAGAATCCAGTCGTGAAAAGATAACGAGGTTAATTCGGCGTAACCAGCTAACTCTTGATTCAATGCGAGATGTTAACAGCAATCTTAAATTTTCTGTGACGGGCATAGATGCCAATCGAGTTATCAGTTTAACGCACCAGATAGGGTGCTCCGGCTACGATTTAATGACCTTGGAGATAAAACGCTCCGAAGAAGGCTTGATGCAAGCGTCTATGGAGGTTACTGCCATTGAAAATTAATTTAGCTAACCCACAGCAAAGAGTAAAAACGGTTGTATTAGCAATTATGATTGCACTTTCGCTTTATCTTTTGGTATCAACTGTACTCGTATTGCGATCGCCGGATGTGGCGGTTGAACCCTTGCAGCGGATTGCGTCTGCAAACGTTTCAAGGTGGAATTGGTTTGGCGGTCAGCAGGTAGTGCAGGTTGCTGCGGTTGCTGAACAAGATCAAGAGCTCTCAGATGCGAGTATTAATGCTGAATTACTTGGTGTGATGTTAGCGGGCGATGCCTCTTCCGCCACACTAAAATTTAAAGGCAAGCCTGAACAGGTATTCCAACGCGATGACAAAATTAATGCATCAATTAAGTTATTGGGTATTGAGGCATATCGCATTATTGTCAGTGAGAATGGTGTTAAGAAGCAGGTTATGATGAATAAACCCGACACTATTATGGAAACAGCAACAACTCTTGGCGGATCAGTTCAGCAACTCCAGTCTAAAGGGTTTGCGCTGGCCAATATGTTTGGTGCCGTGCCTGTTAATATTGCCGGAGGAAGTGGGTTTAAAATGAATAATTTATCCTCTGATATAAAGATGATGGCAGACATTCGCGATGGCGATGTCGTGATGCAGGTCGATGGATTGTCGGTCCAAGATTTGATGTCAAATCCTATGAAATTGATGAGTTATAGCTCGGCAACGAGTTTACCCGTAACGGTTATGCGAAATGGCCGCCAAGAAACAATTTATGTCAATGCTGCGAGTCTGTCAGCGAAAATGTTACCAACTTTTGGATTGAAGCCATAACATGACTATTTTAACAGTAAAGTGGAAAACGCCGAAGACATCACTGAGTCGTCAACGAAGAGTAATAATGAATTCATTGGGTAAATTAGGTGCGGCGTTTTGTCTTACCTTGAGTCTAACGGCTGAAGTGCTCGCTGCAGAAACCGTCCAGATTAATTTCCGTGATGCAGATATTCGCAGTGTTATTGAGAGTGTTGCTGAAATTACTGGAAAATCCTTTGTATTGGATCCTAGAGTCAAAGGTAAGGTAACCATAATCTCTCCCGGACCTATCGATGCATCATTGCTTTATGAAGCGATATTATCCTCTATTCAGGTTCAGGGTTTTCAGGCGGTTGAAGATGGTGCGGTGACGCGCATAATTCCTTTTACTCAGGCATTTAATTTTGCCGGTGGTGATGGAGATAACACCCTTGAAACTGAAATAATAAAAATTAATCATGTACAGGCTGCTACCTTAGTGCCGGTCATTAAACCTCTTCTTAGCAATGGTGCGCGACTTTTGGCTTTTGCTCAAAGCAACTTCTTGATTATTTCTGATATTCGTAGCAATGTTAAAGCAGTAAAGCGCATTATCGCAAAAATGGATGACCCTGATCAGACTGCGGTTGAGGTGATCAATCTGAAGTACATAGCCGCTGGAGAAGCGGTTCATATTGCTGGGCAACTGAAGCAATTACAAAAACAAGAGTTGTCTCTGGTTGAAGATGGTCTCAATAATCGCGTAATAGTCAGTGGGCCAAGCATGGCGCGTAGTGCGTTTAGAAATATGCTAAAATTACTCGACCTTCCTTCTACAAAGAAGGGTAATGTGGAAGTAATATATTTAGATTATTCCAGAGCGTCAGAGATAAAACCCATTATCGATGGAATGCTTGGTTCAGACATTTTTTTACGCCTAGCCGGAGAATCTGTGGGGGATGGAAAGTCTGAGACCAACTACAAAGTTGAAATCGATGAGTTAAACAATGCTTTGGTTATTGCTGCACCCTCTGCGGTGATTCGTGAGATTCAAAGTGTGGTTGCTAAGTTGGATCGTGCTCGTCCACAGGTACTTATTGAGGCAGTGATTGCTGAATTGTCCGAGGAACAGGCCAGAGATGTCAGTGCGCAGCTAGTCATAACTGGCAAAAACCGGGGTGGATATATTACCAATTTTGATGGTGTGCTGGCCGGTTTGTTGGGCACTGCGTTAGGCGGTGGGGAGTCCGTTGGCGCTGCACAGATTGCGGGTAGCTTACCTCAGAGCGTCATAGGCGTGGTGGGGGATTTCGACTCTAAAACAAGCAGAGGTATGGGGTTATTAGTTCAGGCGATAAAAAAGGATGGGCGCAATAAGCTTCTCTCGACGCCCTCGGTAATCACTTTAGATAATGAAGAGGCCTCCTTAACCGTAGGTGAGCAGGTCCCCTTTCCTACGGGCAGTTACGCCAATAGTAATAATTCTAACAGCGTTAACCCATTTACTACCGTTAATCGAGAAGATGTAGGGGTAATGCTCAAGGTCAAGCCGCAAATCAGTAAAGGTAATGCTGTTCGATTAGAAATAGAGCAGGAGTCCTCTGCAGTAAAAACAGGAACGGCAGATTCCCAATTGGGCGCAACGACCACTAAAAGTACCATTCAAACGAATGTAATGATCCAAGATGGCGAGCTGCTAGTCTTGGGTGGTTTAATTGAAGGTACCACCGGTGAAAGTGAGTCGAAGGTACCGTTTCTGGGGGATATTCCCATTTTGGGTAACCTATTTAAATCATCAAATAATAGTGATCGAGAAAAAGTTCTGATGATGTTTATTCGGCCGACCATTATTCGCACGCCAGAGGACGCTAATAAATTATCTCAATTTAAGTTCGAACATTTGAAAACTCGCGATTTTGAAGGTAATGAAGATAGTGCTGTCGCCAGACAGTTGAACGACTTTATTGAGCAAGGAAAGATATTAGACACCACAGAGTAATGCTAGGCGATGAGTATTTATTTACAGCATTTTGGGCTTAAGCGAGAGCCATTCTCGATTGTTCCTGATCCTGGATTTTTATATCCGAGCCATCAGCATCGTCAAGCAGTTGCACATCTAAAATATGGTCTTGATCGAGAGGGTGGTTTTATACTTCTCACTGGTGAGGTTGGCACAGGTAAGACGACTCTCACTCGAACAATGCTGCAACGTATTCCTGCGCATGTGCGTGTTGCCTATGTACTTAACAGCAAGCTTGACGAGTCAGACCTGTTAGCTAGTATTTGTAGTGAACTGTCCATTAAAATACCGACTAGAAAGAATGTATCCTTTTCTAAGGTTTGCATTGATGCGCTTAATAAAGACTTACTTGAGGCTCATGCTGCAGGTAAAAAAACGTTAATTGTCCTTGAAGAGGCACAAAATCTCAGTCATGACGTGCTGGAAACACTGAGGCTACTGAGTAACCTAGAGACAAATACCCATAAATTGTTACATATCTTACTGGTGGGGCAACCCGAACTGTTGGATACGCTTGGGCAAGACAGGCTTCGGCAGTTAAATCAACGAGTAGTGTCGCGCTTCCATTTGTTGCCTCTAGATAAGGCTGAAATTGCAAACTATGTTAACCACCGGTTGCATCATGCGGGTGCAGGTGGGGCAGTTTTCGATCCTAATAGCGTTAATACCTTGTATAAATTGACCAAGGGCGTTCCTCGATTAATCAATTTAATTTGTCATCAAGCGCTGCTGGCTGCTTATTCGATGGGAACTAAAACGGTCTCCCCTAGACTAGTTAAACTCGCGTCTAAAGAAATTCTAACGGATTTAAGTCCAACTAATGGCGGCTCTAAGGCTTGGTTAGCCACTGGATTTTTGGTATTAGCGATTACTATAACGCTCGTGCTTGTGCCAATAAAGGCTGTTGATTGGACCAGTAGATTAAATAGTATCAATAATAGTTCAGATAATTCCAATGACGCGCCTATTAAAGAGATTAATAGGCAAAATAATGCGATTGAGCTCCAGGTGCCAGTGATAGGCTCACCCGTTATTCAGGAAATAGCAGGAAAGACTCTGTTGGTTGGCAATAAATCAATGCAGCGGGATGATGATATTGCAAGATCTGCAACGAAAATTGACGCCAATGTGCCGATTGAAACCGCTAATAATAAAGACAGTCGAGCGGCACAAAAAGCAAGCTACTCGAAAAATCCTCTTATCAATCTTCTTAAACGTTGGGGGATATCTGCATTAGAAGTCTACACTCTAGAGGAGCTCGATGAGCGTGCCGAGAGGTCTGGGCTGAGGTCAGTGCAGGTTGATAAGGCTAGTCTATTTGGGCTATTAGAAATTAATCGTCCAGGGGTCGTGTTTCTGCGGGAGCAATTTGAGCTCCAGAAAAGTGCCCTTGTTGTGCAGATTGACGAGTCTACTGTGAGCTTGGTATCCCGTGGAGAAATTACCGTGATGGATCAGCAGACATTCTTGGATAAGTGGACAGGGAGCTATCTGTATCTATGGCGATCACCCAGTTCTTTCCAAATATTAAAGCCAGGTGATGTAAACAAACCGGCGCTGGTTTGGCTGCAAACCAAGCTAGGGGTGGTTAATAGTGACATCGATGCACTAATTACTGGCGGCAATTACACCAAGGCTTTACAGCAGCAGGTGACTGATTTTCAGCGGGTACAAACCCTTATTGCAGATGGTATTGTAGGCCGACAGACTGTCATGCGCTTGAATCAACTGACTGATCCTTTGTTACCAACACTGACTGGGGACGTTATTTAATGTCTTACATTCTTAATGCCTTAAAAAAAGCCGAGCGAGACCGTCTGAGGGAAGACCCTCAAGATTTAAATGATTTTGCCAGTGCTCATTGGGATCCATATCAATCGCCGCCCCAGAGTGCAGGATCACGATATTGGCTCTTAGCGTCAGTGGTATTACTAACAATGGGTCTGTTACTTGGCGGGCTTTTTAGTCAGCAGTGGAACCAGCTCCTCCCTTCTAACCCAAGTATTATTGACGCACCGGTTATTTCAGAGATTACTCCAAAGGTGGTTAAAATATTGGAGCGCCAGAACAATAAATCAATTTTAGAGAGTGAAGATCTTAGCGCGAAGGAAGTTTTAGCTCCCGATACTGAACTAGTGCCCGATTTTATTGTGGCTGGACATATGTTTATTACTGAGGGGTCTTCTTCGAATCGACTATTTATAGATGACCGAAGTTTTCGTGAAGGCGATATTCTAAATGAGACTTGGACTTTAGAGGCCATCAACCCAGATAACTTTGTTATTCGGGCTGGGGATCGAATTGAAATTCGGCCGTATCGCTAATCGGCAAAAACTTCCAGTAAAGAACTTTTACCGCGATCGAAGCGTTTAGCGCGTCGATAGGGGAACACGTCAACAACATACCCATCACGAATTTGTTCTTGAAGGTCAGTCCAGAAGGTAACGTCATAGAGTTCACTGTGGATCTCTTCAAACATTTTTCGTGCTTTAATATTTCCTGAGAAAAATAATCTAAATTCTTCTGGAAAGATATCATCAGGGCCCACCGTGTACCAAGTGCCCGACTGCATTTCCTCCTGCTCTGTCCGCGCCTGAGGGATTCTACGGAAATTACAATCAGTAAGTGTTGCGATCTCGTCGTAGTCATAAAAGACGACACGGCCATGACGCGTCACGCCAAAGTTTTTGAGCGGCATGTCACCAGGGAATATATTTGCGGCAGCCAATTGCTTTATGCAGTTACCATATTCTTCCATAGCATTCCGTATCTCAGAATCATCAGCACTCTCAAGAAAAATATTTAGGGGCGTCATATAGCGTTCGGTATACAGGTGTTTTATGAGAAGTTTGTCATCGCGAATCTCTATTTGAGAGGATGCAACCTTTTGTAATTCCTCGATGAGTTCATTAGAAAAGCGACTTAGGGGAAAAACAAGGTTATCGAATTCCTGAGTATCAGCCATGCGACCGATACGGTCATGGCGAGATACGAGACGATACTTTTCTCGCACAATTTGGTGCGTGACTTCTTTAGGCGGCGCAAACTTATCTTTAATAATTTTAAAAACAATATTGTAAGAGGGCAGGGTAAACACAGTCATCACCATGCCTTTTATACCCGGAGCAACCACAAATTTATCGTTAGAGTTGTTTAGGTGGCCGACTAATTGACGATAAAATTCGGTTTTTGCATGCTTTGGAAACCCTAAAGCATTATAAATCTCATAGTTGAGCTTGTTAGGCACTAAATTTTTCAGGAAAAGTGCGTATTGATAAGGTAGAGGTGCATCGACCATAAAATGGTTTTGGGTAAAGCTAAACACAACGCTCAATTCATCGGCATTGAACAGAGCGGTATCAACATACAGCGCGCCTTGTTCATTATTTAGAATAACCAGTGCCATAGGGAATGTCTGATCACCATCCACTAGCCGTCCCACCATATAGGCCGCTTTACTGCGATAAAAAGTTGATTCCAGTAAATCGAATTTAATGGTCTCGGCCGCTCCCTTTAAATGGGGTGCGATCTCTTGATTGAACACACTCATAATGCAGTCGAGATCTAAGTTCAGGTCTTCCATAGGCAGGGAGAACTCTGCTTCTTCGAGAATACGCTGAAAGGTGTCACGAAAATTTTCGCCCTCGTAACGGACAAAAATGCTGTATTCCGCTTCTGGCGATTCTATTAACTGCGATGAAATAACATAAATGATATCGTCGTTAATCTTATCATGGTCATGAATGTCGCTAAATACAGAATTAAAGAAAGTTTCAGCAATTTCAAAATTAGGAAAATTAAACACCAGCTGCGTGTAGGCCTTCTTCGCCTCACCCCAAAGTGTCAGGTTGGCGATATCTTTATTGGTAACCACTTCGAGATATTGAACAGTTTGGGCAACCTTATCTTTGTAAAGTTCTAAGCGCTCAACATTAGCTTGGCTCACTCCATGCCAGTCAGCTTTCTCAAACCGTGCTTTTGCGGTCAGGGTTGAATTGAGATAGTCGGCAAAATAGCTGCGAAACCCATTGAGTATGGTTTTCGCCATACGCCGAGCGGTTGAGTTATGTATCAGTGGTTGCAATGCCATGTTCTATGTCTCGTAGATATTCAATCTAACAGTTTTTTGAGATTATTAAGTTGCTGCTGATTATGTTTTTTAGTGGCCGGTAATTCTGGTAGTTCAGGTATTGTGCTCGATTTTTGGATAACAAACTTTTCACCGGCTAAAACGCGGTCGCAGTACTGTTGGTAGATATCGCTAAAAACGGGCAACACTTTAGACTCAATCCCGTTGGCAAGCATATGCCAGCCAGCATCACGACCGGCGAAATAGACGGCTGGATGAGACCATTTCTGATCGGCTTTAGGGCTAATCTTATTGCAGGCCTCCTGATAGGCTTTCCTTGGATTTGGTAGCCCAGCAGGCATGCCCACATAACGGCAAGCATTCAGCATTTTGTGGAGTGTAGGTAAGTAATCACTTTCAACAATAACCTTCTCTGCCGCGCCACAGATTGTTATTGGTGAGAAGTTATTTAACTTTTTGCACCACAGGTTCTTAGCTAGATTTTCAGATTTAGTGGTATCGCCAAAAGCACTATAGTACTGATTATGATAATTAACTTGAAACAGTGCAAAAACCTGGTTTATGGCATCAATCAGTTCGGGAGAAGCTTTGACGTCTTTAGGACGCCCAGCTGCGGTCGGTGAGTTTTTCGATGATACTCCGATCTCGGATGCGACCTTTTGAATGTCCTTGCTGTTTGCCATTGGAAGGTTCCGTTAATAATTTACTTTGATATGCCCACTGACGCTTAACATACTGTAAAAACTTGGTGCTCCATGATGACTGTGGCGTACCATTTTCTTGCCAGTATAAAACAAATTCTGGAATAGTTTTTTCAGCAAATGGACGGTTTATGTTGGCCATGTGTAAGACATCATAAACCGTTTCTTTAGGTTTCCAATTTGCAGGGATAACCCGGGGCATAGAATCTTGTTCCATCATTCCTGTGAAGAATTGCCATTGACGCCTAACATGCTGAATAAATTTTGAGTCCCAGGTACTCGATAACTCACCTCTATCCCGCCAGTACAAAATAAACTCGGGGATAGCATCCTCGACAAAGTTAGTATTAATACCACCTTTGCTGACTAAAATATCAAGGGCGTCGACTGAGGGTCGCCAGTCTCCAGTGACAGAGACTTCTTTACGCCGTCTGTTATTGGTTGTTTCAGCCTGCTGCCACTGGCGCCACACCTCTTTAATATATTTTGATTCCCAGCTATGACGCGGCACATTACGTTCACGCCAATAGCTGACAAACTGCGGAATTTGCTGATGAGCGAATTCTCGCGTCACACCGAGTTGGCTTAACTGCCGGAGAGCGTCTTCACTCGGTTGCCAGCTTCCACCTATAGTTTTTGCTGTATGGGGTTTATTCGGTGGGACCGCGGCCTTCACTCCATTGGAGCGCACCATCGCCGATGCTGACTGAGTAGAAGACACCTCATTAAAGGCAAAGCGAAAATCTTGGTTTGCCGTAAACGGGCCGCCACCCAGCAGCAGCAGCCCCTTTTCATGCAGGCTTGATGACAAACGTCGCACATCAGTTTGAGCCCAAAAGGGCGCCAAATGAAGAATTTTGTTCGCGGACACAGTAACCCAGTCAAAACCACTACTTGCGATTGGATTGCCATGGCTAATACATTCCTGCAGAAGTTGCAGTAAAACGGTCTCTTCCAAACCGATAGTTGCGGCTAAAGTGGGAGAAATGACAATAGGTTTTTCAGGAATCAACGACATGCTATCACCTTATCAGAAAGCTATTGCTCGAACGACATAAACTAACCATCGGAAGCACGAATGTTATTGGTCTAGCCTGTTTTAAAGTTTATCCGTGATATACCAGAACTATTTTAGCCAGGGCTATTACTGTACATAACCACAGTAATGAGCTTAAATACGTATAATGAATTAGGAGTTTTTTATGGTGGCCAAAACAAAGTCAGCTTATGTGTGCAACGATTGCGGTGCAGATTATGGCAAATGGCAAGGTCAATGCAGTGAATGCAATGCTTGGAATACACTGTCTGAGGTACGCTTAGGTAGCCTCTCTAGAGGCGGGTCAACGTTGCGCTCGGGCTTTGCTGGCAATGTGGATAACGTTGTAAAAACGCTTGCTGACATTGCTCTTGATGAAATTCCTCGAATCAGCTCTGGTACGGGTGAATTAGATTTAGTGCTGGGTGGTGGTTTTGTCCCAGGATCTTGCGTTTTGCTGGGAGGTGAGCCAGGTGCAGGAAAGAGTACGGTTTTACTACAAACACTCTGCGCAATGGCCGAGAGTAATAGTGCTTTATATGTTACTGGTGAAGAATCACCTCAGCAGGTGGCCATGCGTGCCAATCGTTTGGGCCTGCCGACGCAGAAGTTGGAAATTATGGCTGAGACTTCAGTTGAAACTGTGTGTGGTATCGCTGAGAAAAAGCGGCCCAAAATTCTAGTCATTGACTCGATTCAGGTGATGCATATTGCTGAAGTAGCTTCTGCGCCCGGCAGTGTTTCTCAGGTCAGAGAAAGTGCCGCCATGCTGGTAAGATTTGCTAAACAGACGGGGACAGTATTGATCATGGTTGGTCATGTGACTAAAGATGGATCATTGGCAGGCCCCAAAGTATTAGAGCATATGATTGATTGTTCACTGATGTTAGAGGGTTCTAGCGATAGTCAATTTAGAACCTTGCGCAGTAATAAAAATCGCTTTGGCGCGGTTAATGAACTCGGCGTTTTTGCGATGACTGATAAGGGTCTGCGCGAAGTTCCCAATCCTTCAGCTATTTTTCTACAGCGCGGAGAAGAGGTGTCCTCGGGTAGTGTAGTAATGGTCGTCTGGGAGGGAACACGTCCTCTGCTAGTGGAACTGCAAGCGCTAGTCGATGATAGTCATCTGGGTAACCCGCGACGAGTAACCGTGGGTCTCGATCACAATCGCTTGTCGATGCTATTAGCAGTACTTCATCGTCACGGTGGCATATCGGTCGGCGATCAGGACGTTTTCGTGAATGTAGTCGGTGGCGTCAAAGTCTTAGAGACAAGTGCCGATTTGGCGTTAATACTCTCAGTCATATCCAGTTTTAGAGATAGTCCGTTACCTAAAGACCTGGTGGTTTTTGGTGAGGTCGGGCTGTCCGGTGAAATTCGACCCGTTGCTAATGGCCAAGAGCGTTTGCGTGAGGCCGCCAAACATGGGTTTAGTCGCGCTATTGTCCCCGCAGGAAACATGCCTAAACAGCCAATTAAAGGTATGACGGTCGTGCCTGTGCGAAAGGTGACCGAAGCCCTGGATGCGCTGTCTTAAGCCGTTGTTAATATGGATATATGTTCATCCTCAACCAGTAGCGGCTGTATGTGCAACAAGGCGACACGGCGCTCATCGGACGCATACCAAGCTTTCCAGTCCGCCAAACATTCCATTTGGATCAACGTATAGCGTATTTTAGTATCTTTTAGGTCTTTGAAAGACTTACTGGAAATAAACCCTTTGGCAGGTACAGCCGCCTGAATAATTTTTTGTGAGAACGCCTCATAAGTTGATTCCATCTGTGACGCCAAGGTTCTTTTTATTAACACTGCGAGCATTTTCTTACCAACTTTATGAATGAGGTAAGTATCATGCTAAATGTTTATTTATTAGTAAAGTTGTTTGACATCAGATCACCCCAAGGTTAGATTGCCAACTCTTGCTTCTGCAATAGGTTCTTGAGACTAAAAAACACCTTAGTTGATAGTTAAACGGGAAATCGGTGCGCGATAACGACAATGATCGACGCTATTCCGATACTGCCCCCGCAACGGTAAATAAGAATATTTGATAGTAGTACCACTGTGCTTTGCATGGGAAGGTTATCAAGTAGAGCGAAAGCTCCCTTATGAGTCCGGAGACCGGCCTGTCGCTATGCAGACAAACCGCGGGGTGCGGTCTTGTGCTGATTGACAGTTTCTGTCCCTCTGCCTTTTTTATGTTCCTCGCATACTACAAAACCATTCACTCGGGTGAGAGTGTAAGAGGAAATTATGAAAAAAATACCCCTTCTGTCGTTAGCATTATTAGTTACTAATACATCATTACAGGCGCAAACTATCGCCGTCGATACAGACATTCAGGAAGTGCTGGTCAGCGCGTCTTTGGTCCCTATTGCAGTCAGCCGTTCAGGTAACGCCGTTACCATTATTGATAGAGAGCAATTAAAAAACCGTGCAGCGATAAGTCTCAGCAATATTCTTCGAGATGTTCCAGGTTTCTCTGTAAGTCAAGTTGGAGTCTTGGGCTCGCAAACACAGGTTCGTGTGCGTGGTGCTGAAGCCAATCATTTGCTTGTTACGGTGGATGGCGTTGAAGCAAATGATCCGTCCCAGGGTGATGAGTTTAGCTGGGGAACTCTAACCGCGTCGGACATAGAGCGTATTGAAATTATTCGTGGTCCACAGAGTTCTTTGCGAGGCAGTGATGCTGTTGCAGGTGTCGTGAATATTATTACCCGCAGTGCAGAAGAGTCGGGTGTCGGCTTTTTTGTAGAAAGCGGTAGCTGGTCTACCCACCACACTGGCTTCAACGTTGGCCACAAGCAAGGTGATTTTGATATTCGCTTTGGTGTGAGTCATGTTGAGTCAGAGGGTGATAATATCGCACGAGCAGGCGACGAAAATGACGGGTATCGCAATACTACTTTGAATCTTAAGTCAGGCTTAAAGTTGAGTGATCAAATGAGCGTTTCATTTGCTGCTCGGGAATCTGATGGTATGAATCAATTTGATGCCGATAGCGATTTTGATGGCATTATTGAGGACCAAGACAGGGTGTCGGAATTTGAAAATAGCACTATGCGCTTGCAAGGAGACTACGTCTCTAAGGACGGTGCTTGGCAGCACAAAATCCTGGTTAGTCGATCACAAAGTGATAATGCCGCTTTTGCCGAAGGTGTGCAGGGTAATGTCACTGCATCCATTAAAGACCAATATCAATACACTGGATCTCTCTCTTGGGATCAGGGTGCTCAGACCCTTTCGGTTTTAGTTGAGCGAGAACAAGAAGACTGGACGCAACAAGGCGAAATCTCATGGGGTATTTATGATCCAAATCAAGACCGTGAGCGCAATACTGATAGTTTGGCTATTGAATATCGAACTGATATTAGCGACCAATTAACACTGGCGGCGAGTGGTCGGCATGATGACAATTCTGAGTTTGATAGTGCAAAGACATTTAGAGCAGAAGCGATTTATCAGCTATCAGAAAAAACACGTCTTCGCAGTGCAGTTGGCACGGCGGTAAAAAATCCAACATTTACTGAGCGCTTTGGTTTCTATACTAACTTTATTGGCAACCCAAATCTAATTCCTGAAGAGTCTACCAGTTGGGAGTTGGGCGTTGATAGGCAAGTTATGGATGGCGATGCTACTTTATCCGTTACTTTATTTGATGCAGAGTTAAAGAATGAAATCGATGGATTTGTCTACGATCCAGTCACCTTTGCTTACACTTCTAGCAACATTAATGGCATTAGTGACCGCAGAGGGGGTGAGATAAGTGTCGCGGGAAATATTTCTAACTCTTTATCACTTTCAGGCGCCTATACATACACTGACTCAACGAGTGATGATTCCACTAGAGAAGTGCGACGACCGAGGAATACTGCGAGTATAAATTTAGGGTGGCAGGTCGCTAACAACCTTTATTTGAATACTAATATTCAGTTTACTGGGGAGCAAACAGATGTGTACTTCCCGCCATTCCCTGAACCATCGCAAGTTGTGACCTTAGATAGCCACACTTTACTCAACATGAATCTTAACTATGCGGCGAGTGAAAAGCTTGATATGTACCTTAAATTAGAAAATGCTCTAGATGATAATTATGAGGAAGTATTCGGTTATCAGACGCTAGGTTTCGGTGCTAGTTTAGGATTACGCTACAGCCTATAGATATATTATGTATGCCTCAATCAGCTGATACAGGGATTAAACGAGTATTGCTCTCATGGAGTAGCGGGAAAGACTCGGCTTGGGCTTTGTATCAGTTGCAACAGGACTCTATGGTTGAGGTGGTTGGATTACTGACCACCTTCAATAGCGCGTTCAATCGTTCTGCCATTCACGGTGTGAGACAACAGTTGTTGTGTCTACAAGCAAAGGCTGCTGGATTACCATTAATAGAAGTCTCTCTACCTTGGCCATGCAGCAATGAGCAGTATGAAGCTGTGATGGACAAAGCACTAGATGATGCTTGTTCATTATTGAAACCGCATGCCATCGCATTTGGCGATCTTTATTTAGAGGATATTCGTGCATATCGTGAGCGTCAGATGGCTGGTGTCGGATTAGATTTAGTCTTTCCTCTTTGGCAAATTCCCACAAAAAAATTGGCCCAAGAGATGATTACTGGCGGCCTCAAAGCTAAAATTACTTGTCTTGATCCGCGGGTGATGCCAGAGCGGCTAGCTGGAAGTGAGTTTTCACATAAATTATTGAAAGATCTGCCTGTGTCCGTTGACCCTTGCGGCGAGAATGGAGAGTTTCATACTTTTGCCTGGGACGGACCAATGTTTAAACATAAAATCCCAGTGGTGGCCGGTGAGGTGGTTAATCGAGATGGTTTTGTCTATGCTGATCTGCTGTTGGAGGATTCACCATGAAGATAGTCTCACTACTACCTAGTGCAACCGAGTTGGTTTGTGGGCTTGGCCTGCGTGATCATTTAGTTGGCGTCTCTCATGAATGCGATTACCCACCCTCTGTCGTTGGCCTCCCGATTCTGACTAGTTCGCGTATTCCTCAAGGGTTAGACAGTGGTGAAATAGATCGATTAGTTACTGATCAGTTGAAGAATGATGAAGCACTTTATGATCTAGTAATGGACCCATTAATTAGTCTTGAGCCTGACTTAATTGTGACCCAGGCTTTGTGTGATGTCTGTGCTGTTTCGGGTAATGATGTCGCTAAAGCAATTCATAGTCTGTCGGGTAATCCTCAGGTGGTGAACCTAGAGCCAATCTGCCTTAATGATGTCCTTGATACGGTTGAGCTGTTAGCATCAGCGGCTAAATGCGTTGAGAAAGGTGTCCGTTATAGAGCGGAACTGCAGACTCGTATTGATGCAGTGGCTAAGCGCTCAGTAAGTATTGCGGCCGTGGAGAAGCCCAGAGTAGCCTTATTAGATTGGCTTGACCCACTATTTGATGGTGGCCACTGGAGTCCGGAGATTATTTCGCTCTCTGGGGGTGAGCCCTGTTTCGGTGCAAAATGTGAGCCCTCTCAGCGCCGCACTTGGCCGCAGTTAATTGCGGCTCAACCGGACATTATTTTTATCGCACTTTGTGGTTTTAATGTTGATCGATCTATGCAGGATGTTGATATATTCCTTAATTCTGCTGGCTTTAGGGAGCTCTCTGACCGCAATAAGACTAAGGTATTTTTAGTGGATGGTAATGCCTACTTTAGTCGTCCAGGACCTCGATTGGTGGATGCTCTAGAAGTTATGGCGCACACCTTACATCCTGAAATTCATTCTTTGCCCGAGGGATTGCCCTCAGCAATTCAATTTAATACTTAAGGTTTAAACAGATGGAAGACGAAAATACTAAAAAAGATCAGCGGCATCAAAAGAAGATGGAAAAGCAAAAAGAGAAGATTGATGCCAGTATTGCAGCGGCGAGCGAAGAGCGCGGCGTTTCAATTTTGCTGACGGGTGATGGTAAGGGTAAAACCAGTTCAGCATTTGGTATGGTGTTGCGTGCTCTGGGATATGGATACAGAGTTGGTGTCGTTCAGTTCATAAAAGGTGAGCAACTTTCTGGTGAAGAGCTTTACCTCAAAAATAATTTACCCGAGGTAGATTTTTACCAGATGGGAACGGGCTTTACCTGGGATACTCAAGATCGATCGGGTGATATAGCTGCCGCAGAGAGAACTTGGGCGGTGGTTGAGCCAATGCTTAGAGATGACCGCTATCACCTTGTGGTGATGGATGAGCTAACTTACATGTTGAGTTTTAAATATCTTGATGAAGAAAAAGTGCTGTCCGCGATTAAAAATAGACCCAATAATCAAAGTGTTGTGGTTACAGGTCGAGGTGGAGGCAGTGCTATAAGAGATCTTGTCGATACCGTCTCAGAAGTCAAAGACATAAAGCACGCATACCACTCAGGTGTCATGGCTCGAAAAGGCGTGGACTATTAATTGCGGCATTTTTCTGCGGGAAGGCTAATCGGCATACTGCTAATTTTATTACCAGTTGTGGCACTTTTCTCGTTGACTGTAGGCACCGTTAGCATTTCTTGGCTAGAGGCATTGGGTGCTATTTTTGGAAATGCGTCTAGCGCTCAAATCGATACCATCTTATTTGATATCCGTTTGCCGCGAATTCTATTAGCTATATTTGTGGGTGCTGTATTGGCCAGCACCGGTGCGGTCATGCAGGGACTATTTCGAAACCCTTTAGCCGATCCCTCATTAATCGGGGTATCCAGTGGTGCTTCTGTAGGTGCTAGCATAATGATTGTGACTGCTGGTGGCGCTATTCAAGGTGGAGCATTAGTTGGACTTTCACTAGTATCTATAGGTGCTTTTGTTGGTGGCTTTTTAGCGACATTGCTAGTCTATCGTTTGGCTACTTCAGGGATGGGCACATCTGTCACTACTATGCTGTTGGCTGGGATCGCTATCGGCGCTTTGGCCGGCGCTCTTAACAGCTTACTCAGCTATTTTTCTGATAATGATATGTTGCGACAGATTAGCCTTTGGCAGATGGGTAATCTCAGCGGCGCTAGTTGGTTAAAAGTATCTATTATGGGTGTGGTAGCAGTCCTATTGATGAGTTTATTTCCTCGTGACAGTAAGGCGCTGAATGCATTGCTGCTGGGTGAATCCGAGGCTCGTCACTTGGGTATTAATGTGCAGTGGGTAAAACGCCGATTAATTGCGTTAACGGCTCTGGGTGTTGGCGTCTCCGTAGCCGTTGCGGGGCTGGTAGGGTTTGTGGGTTTGATTATGCCGCATATAATACGGCTAATGATTGGCCCTGATCATCGTTGGCTGATCCCCGCTTCTGGATTAGCTGGTGCAGTGTTGCTTGTGATTGCTGACAGTTTGGCGCGAGTCGTAGTCATTCCAGCTGAATTGCCAACAGGGATCCTCACGGCTATTTTAGGGGCACCATTCTTTGTCATATTGCTATTGCAGCAACGCAAGGATGTTTAGCTCATGACTATGCTAGCTAAAGATATTTCCCTGCATTTATCGGGCTTTGATCTATTGCGTAATATAAGTCTTGAGGTTGAAGCGGGTAAGGTCACCGCTATTGTCGGGCCAAATGGGGCAGGTAAGTCGAGTTTGCTCAAGGTTCTAACTGGAGATATACCTGCCAGTAAAGGAGATGTGTACCTTAACAGTCGGTTACTCAATCAATGGCCGCTATTAGAAAAGGCACAAATGTTAGCGGTGCTGCCGCAACATACATTACTTAATTTCTCGTTTACCGCTGATGAGGTTGTTGGTTTGGGGCGTATTCCTCATCAGACTGGGATTGTTAAAGACCAGCAAATTATTACTGAGGCTCTTGAGCTAGTGGATGCAAGCTATCTCCAGCGTCGTTTTTATACGCAGATGTCTGGGGGTGAAAAGCAGCGCGTGCAATTGGCGCGGGTGCTAGCTCAAATTTGGCAATCCAGCACGTTGGGAGACCAGTTTTTAGTGCTTGATGAACCGACTTCAGCCTTTGATCTTTCGCACCAAAAACTCACTTTGGATATTGTTCGTCAGCTTGCTAGCAAAGGGGTAGGCGTTGTAATGGTTGTGCATGATCTAAATCTAGCGGCACGTTGCGCTGACAACCTAGTAGTTATCGATGGTGGCGTTATTGCCGCGCACGGCAGCCCAGAAATAGTGTTAACAGAAACCTTAATAGACGATGTATTTAATGTGAAAGCAATCATCTCGGAACATCCAATCACCAAGCGACCACTGGTGATTACCTAGTGCGTGTACTGTTAATTATCTTAACTTGGTTGTCTGTGACCGTTGCTGCTGAGATTGTCGTAGTCGATGACAATGGACAGCAGGTCAAGCTGGTCGGGCCCGCAAAGCGTATTGTTAGTCTTGCCCCTAATATTACCGAAGTCCTTTTTCATATAGGTGCTGGTGAACAAATCGTTGGAGCGGATGAATACAGTAACTATCCTGAAGCGGCTAAGGATATTCTGCGGGTAAATAATCATGCCGCGGCTAACTATGAGTTAATACTGTCATTAGAGCCTGATTTAGTGATTGCCTGGCAGTCAGGAAATGGTGATAAGATCATTGATCCGTTGCGCAAGTTAGGTATTCCAGTTTTCGTGGTGGAAACTAATAAAATGGATACGATTCCAAGCCTGTTTCGAAGATTTGGTGAACTTAGTGGTCATGGGGATCAAGCTGAGCAGCGGGCAGATGTTTTTTCCCGCCGCTTAAAAGAACTGCGTGCAGCACAGACTGGCAAGTCAGTCGTTAAAGTCTTTTATCAAATATGGGACGAGCCACTGATTACTTTAAATGGAGAACATATGGTCAGTGATATCATCAATCTTTGTGGTGGCATAAATGTTTTTTCCGATGCTATTCCACTGGTGCCCTACGTGAATATTGAAACAGTTGTGGCGGCCGATCCTGAGGTGATAATTGCTGGTGGTAGTCGAGAAGAGAGACCGGTATGGTTTGAGAGTTGGCAAAAATGGAGTGGAATATCCGCAGTTATTAACAAACATATTTATCTAATTCCATCTGACCTTATGCAACGCCATTCAGCGCGCATTCTTGATGGCACAGAACTAATGTGTGCCCATCTGGATAGCGCTAGGTCAAACGACCACGGCTGACCTACCCATAAAAAAGCCGCTGATAGTCATCAGCGGCTTGTGAGCTTAAACAATCTGTTATAGCTTATCTTTTTATAGAGTTATTGAGCCGCATTGTAATACCCGTTACCTTATTATTATAAGTCATACCCTCTCTCATCATGCTCAACAAGATCTAAACCTCTCATCTCGCCTTCCTCATCTACCCGCAATACTAACAGTTTATCCACGAGTTTCAAGAGCACATAAGTAACGACAGCAGTATAGGTAAATGTAGCAATGATTCCGATTACTTGGACAGAGACCTGACTGATCATATCCATTCCTTCGTTATAGCCTTGGCCACTAAAAACACCGAGTGCATCTGAAGCAAAAACCCCGGCTAAAAGTGTGCCTAATATGCCGCCGACACCATGGACCGGAAATACATCTAGAGAGTCATCAATCTGAAATCGCTGCTTTATAGCCTGAGTCGCGTAGTAACAGATGATACCGGCGCTAAAGCCAATTACGAGTGCACCGGCGGGGCCAACAAAACCGGAGGCGGGGGTAATGGTGCCAAGACCGGCCACCATTCCGGTCACAATACCTAAAACTGAAGGTTTACCGTGTTTTGTCCATTCCATCATCATCCAAGATAGTGATCCAGCGGCCGCTGATATATGTGTTACTAACATAGCCATACCTGCATCGCCATTAGCAGCCAGTGCAGAACCGCCATTAAAACCAAACCATCCAACCCATAGCATGCCTGCACCAGTGACAGTCATTGTTAGGTTGTGAGGAGGCATTGCCTGTCTTGGAAAACCTTTGCGGTTACCCAGCACTAACGCAGCGACTAGAGCGCCCACACCAGCGGTAATATGAACAACAGTACCGCCAGCAAAATCAAGCAAGCCCATCTCTCCAAGCCATCCGCCACCCCACACCCAATGTGTGATTGGTGCATAGACCGCCACTAACCAAAGACCGCTGAACAGCAGCATTGCGCTAAAACGCATTCTTTCGGCAAATGCACCGACAATTAGTGCGGGAGTAATGATTGCAAACGTCATTTGGAACATCGCAAATACTGATTCTGGTATGTCACCAGCCATACTGTCTTCGGTTAGCTTGCCCAGAAAAATATTATCTAGATTACCAATGTAGGCATTCATTGATCCGCCATCGCCGAAGGCGAGGCTGTAACCAAAGGCAAACCAAATAATGGAGGCCAAGCAGGTAATGGCAAAACACTGCATAAGTACCGATAAAACATTTTTAGAGCGGACGAGGCCTCCGTAAAACAAAGAGAGACCAGGGATCGTCATAAACAAAACGAGAGCGGTGGAGGTAAGAACCCATGAAGTGTTGGCAGCATTTAGATCGCCAGCAAATGCATGCATTGGCAAGATAATCAGCATTATTGCGAGTACGGCTAGATGAGTTCGCCGAATGTGAGAGAGCATATTTTTCCCCTAGTATGAGCACCAAATAAGTGCGTAATTATTATTGCGCCAAAGAACCGCACCACTATCAGTCAAAAATATTGCTCGATCATGGATACGCCTATGTTTGTCTTTATCTAAAGCAATAAGTGTGCCGCAACGGTGCGATACCAAATAAGCTTTTCACTAAAAGGTAACCGTATTTGAAATACCAGATAACGTAGCTCTATACCCCTAAAGGAGTATGATTTTATTGAAATTATTATTCCCCTGAGATGATTGCTAGGTAAACTACATGAAATAGACTAAACGCTTTTTTGGGGAACGTATGTCAACTGGATCATTGAGCGCCGCAAACGTTATGTACAGAGCATTTAAGTACATTGTTTTCGGGATTTTAACGCTGAACATCTTTTTGTTTTTTCAAGAGGAATCTCTCGTCATTCAGCAGACTTTTAGCCAAGGTATCAATCTGGATAATATTATTCAGGGCTATGCCGCGACAATCGATACCGCGGCGTGGATTTTATTATTATTACTATTTGAACTTGAGACCTCTGTGCTTAAGCCGGGGACATTAGCTAGACCCAATATTCGCGTGAGCTTCTCGCTAATACGTGTATTTAGTTATGGTTTTATTGGATATGCGTTTTATGGTTACTTTACAAAAATGTTGTTTATTAGTGGAATCAGCCCCTTTGTCGTGGATGATGTATGCAGCTTAGTCGGGCAAAGTTTTTCTATCATTGATACCTTGGATCAATATCCTGCGCTCGCAGCGGAGAATTGCGCTGCCATGAATTCTCAAGCCTTGTTTCAACTTAATCAGCAAAACATTATCGGTAGCGCTGATCAATGGTCTGCTATTCAGTGGCTCGCACTGGCGGACGTCATTAACTCGTTTACGTGGATTGCTGTGGTGATTGTCCTTGAAGTGGACGTGAGATTACAGCAGCAAAATCGGTTTGAGGGGCTTGTGGTATTAGTGAGCAAAAATCTCAAATTCGTGCTTTACGCTATATTACTCGGGGCTGCCACTTACTGGGGTTTTCTGGGAGATTTCCTGGATTTCTGGGATGCCTTTATGTGGCTGCTAGCCTTCTTTTTTATTGAAATTAATATATTCAAAGTAGAAAAGTCGGCATGATCAGATCAGTGATTTAATCAGTTTTTTTGGGCACAATAGCCAGAATTAATTTCGCAATACAACTGAGTTTGCCTTGGTCATTGGTCAGCCGAATTTCCCACACATGTGAGCGTCTACCTAAATGAATCGGTCGCGCAGTGCCAGTGACTAAGCCAGAAGAAACAGGCCGTAAATGGGTGGCGCTGACCTCTTGGCCCATGCACAGAAAAGACTCTGTATCGACAACATGAGCGCCGGCCATAGACCCCAGACTTTCAGCTAACACCACATTCGCCCCACCATGAACAATGCCATACGGCTGAAATGTTCTGCTATCCGCCGGCATTGTGCCTGTTAAGTAGTCATCACCAATATCAGTGATTTTAATCCCCAAATGCTGATCAATGGTGCCTTCGCTCATTTTTTCGATTAATGATGGATTGGGTATACGGTGCCAAATACTACTCATAATTAGCTCTTACTTTATTGGATATTAAATTTTAAGGCGCTTATGTTTGACTCGCGTTGGCTGTGAATCGCCACCGTTACGTTTAACAAAGTCCTCATGATATTCACTGTAGCTACCTTCAAAAAAGACCACCTCTCCATTATCTTCATAAGCAAGCGTATGGGTAGTAATGCGATCTAAGAACCAACGATCGTGAGAGATAACTAATACGCAACCAGGGAAAGAGAGGACCGCTTCCTCAAGAGCGCGCAAGGTTTCAATATCTAAGTCGTTTGAAGGCTCATCTAAAAGTAAAACGTTAGCGCCTTGTTTTAGAGTATTGGCAAGATGCAAGCGACCGCGCTCACCACCCGATAACTCACCGACGCGTTTTTGCTGGTCATTCCCTCTGAAATTAAACCGACCCGCATAGGCGCGCGACGAAACCTCATAGCTACCTATTTTTAATATGTCATGACCGCCAGATATAGCCTCCCAAACTGTGTGATTATCATCCAGTGAATCTCTAGTTTGTTCTACATAAGCAACTTTAACCGATTCACCGAGACTAATAGACCCGCTATCCGGACTTTCGCTACCGGAGATCATGCGGAATAATGTTGACTTTCCGGCGCCGTTTCCGCCGATAATACCAACTACAGACCCCTTGGGAATCGCCAATGACAACTCATCAATTAGCAGTTCGTTGCCATAACCTTTACTGACTTTATCTAAAATAATAACCTTATCACCGAGGCGTTCGCCAGGTGCGATGTAGATTTCATTAGTTTCATTGCGTGACTGAAACTCTTGCGAATTAAGCTCGTCAAACCGTGCAATACGCGCCTTATTTTTTGCTTGGCGCCCTTTGGGGTTTTGTCTCACCCATTCTAGTTCCTGCTTAATGGCCTTCTGGCGTGATATTTCTTGCTTAGATTCGGTGGCTAGTCGCCGGTTTTTACCTTCCAACCATGCCGAGTAATTTCCCTCATAAGGGATGCCGTGACCCCGATCTAGCTCGAGTATCCAGCCAGCGACATTATCTAAAAAGTATCTATCATGAGTCACCGCAACAACAGTCCCGGCGTATTCTTCGAGAAATTTTTCTAACCAATACACGGACTCTGCATCTAAATGGTTTGTCGGTTCGTCGAGCAACAGCATGTCAGGTCTTGAAAGCAGCAGTCTACAGAGAGCTACACGGCGCTTCTCACCACCAGAAAGAGAGCTTACATCAGCATCCCATGGGGGTAGCCGGAGTGCTCCAGCAGCAATATCCAAAGCATGATCTAGGTTGTGTGCGTCCCAAGATTCGATAATAGCCTCTAAATTACCCTGTTTTTTAGCTAAAGCGTCAAAGTCGGCATCCGGTTCTGCATAGTCTAAATACACTTGATCGAGATCTTTTAGCGCATCGACTGCCTCGCGCATACCATCTTCGACATTACCTCTAACATCCTTCTCAGGATCCAGCAGAGGCTCTTGTGCAAGATAGCCAATTTTAATCCCTGGCATAGGTCTCGCTTCGCCTTGAAATTCTTTGTCTATTCCCGCCATTATCTTCAATAATGTTGATTTTCCAGAGCCATTAAGCCCTAATACACCTATTTTAGCGCCTGGAAAGAAAGACAGTGAAATGTCTTTAAGAATTTCGCGTTTGGGTGGAACCACCTTACTCACCCGATTCATTGTATAAACGTATTGTGCCATAGGAATTTTTAGTGACTCTTGTTAGCTGCTTAAGGCGCTAAATTGCGCTACATAATCGAGCCGCCATTCTAACGGAAATTAACCAAATAAAAAGTTAGATGTGCACTAAAAGGCGTTTTATAAGAGCATAAGTTATACTTTTTAACATAGAAATCAGTTGTTTATGGGCTTTTAATTAATATAACTAACGTGATATGTTTCATATGTTTGCTGGAAAACAACCCATGCAATGAGTAGTTAAATCAACTAAAATAAAAGTTAAGGGGTAATTAAAATGGATAAATTAAGTGCTGTAATAGGTCAATTAACAAGTCTTGCGATGTCTCTGATTGTTTTGGGAGTAGCTCTGGGTGTTGTTTTTGGTGGAGATACACCATTTGTTGGAGACGTTCTAGGAAACCTACTTGGAATCGTTAGTACTCTCGGAGATGCAGGTCTAGTTGGACTTCTAGTTGCTGGATACCTAATGGCTTCTATGGACTAGAGTTTTTAGTGATTAAGTGAAAGGGGACTCTAAAGAGTCCCCTTTTTTCGCTAAAGTGATTAGATAAGGTGCCACCATGAATAAATTTTTTAAGAAGTTAACAAAGCAGCTATGGGAAGCGGTTGAAATTCTAGCAGCAGTTTTGGCTGTCGCTGTGCTTGTCTCTGCCTTATTTGGGCCTGATGTGCCATTTTTTGGCGGTATCATGGGCAATATTCAAGAGGTGATTGTGTCTCTTGGGTCAGCCGGTTTGGGTGTTATCATCGCAGTTATGATACTAACCAACATTTGGAAACGCTGAATGTAGAAAAGGCGTACTTAAGGCGCCTTTTTTTGTGCCTAATTGTGGCTACAAAATTTCTCAAATAGTCAATCTTAATTGAGATTACTTATGAAGGACTGTGGTCAAAATATAAAAAGTAAAACTCCTAGGATTACTCTTTATTCGTCGATTGGCGATCCCCCGATATTCCTATATTAATACTTCATATTTATGTAAATTTGAATAAAAATCATATACTTATAACTCCTGCATCATTAATTTACGTGCTACATTTAAACTAGGTCAGTTTAAATTGGCCGTTTAAAAATTAATCAATAAAAGGGGTAGTCACATGAGTCCATTAAAAGTGGTGAGACTGTTAGCGTTAGCGATAGCTGTTATAGGCGCTTTTGTTACCATTCCTGAAGCTGCACTAGTTATGGTATTGCTGGGTGTCGCATTAGGGTTTTTGAGTGATCAAGCGAATAAAGATAACAGAACATTTTTTCTAATATTTGCAATAGCCTTGGCAACGATGTCTGGTGCCGCTGATGGGCTACCAGTGGTCGGCGGTTACATTACCACTATATTAGGTAATTTGAGTGACATTATTAGTGCCGCTGCGGTAGCGATCATCATTATGGTGATTAAAGATCGCATTATGGAATAGTTTTAGACGCTCGTTATAACAAAAGCCTCGCTTTTTCGAGCGGGGCTTTTGTTCGGTAGCCTTCTCTGTGAAAGTACTAATCGACGGTAAACGTCATGCCGGCATGCTGTATCAAACGGTCTGTAAGTTGATCTCCCATGGCAGTAGCGGGCGTCCAAAAACCACCTTTACAGTCCTCTTTAGTGACATCAAATGCCAGACACAAGCTTGCTTGGGCAAGCATTTTTGCAGTGCACCCATAGCCAGGATCGCGATCTCCAGTCACTCTCACTTTTAGCGTCTCGCCATCACCATTTTTCCCCAGCAGACTAACATCAAAATGCCCAGCTAACTGTGCTTCTGGGCTTGGACCTTCGCCAGGTTTTGGCAGAACAAAGCGCTGCATTAAGCTACGTAAAGGATTGATGATTACACTCAGCGCAAATAGACCTAGACCAGCGGTGAGGGCAATTGCGGAAATTCTGCCGCTTAACCCTTTTCCGGTCATCATTTGTTCTCGATATAAAAATTCATCGCCATAGGCCATGTTTAGTAGCATATTAGAGCGAAGTACCACGCGAGCGTTAATGGCCTCCATAATAAAAGGCGCCGACCAGCGCTGAAAGTCGTTATCGAATTTGGGCCCTTTAATGCTTACTTGTGGGCGACGAAGATCGATTTTTTCAGGGCATAGTATATATGGGTTGTTCATTTCTCTGCGGAGTTTAGGATCACTTTTTGCGGCCTTTACCGCTTCAATCATACTTGCAAGCGTGCCCCCTGATGCCCCTCCTTTCATCTTATTTACTGCTAATTTAATAGCCGTAAAATATTTACCAAAACGCTGATGCCCCTGCTGCTGTAAAAAATGTACCCCCAGATCAGATGGTATGGAGTCGAAACCACAGCAGCTTACAATACGCGCACCGGTTTGCTCTGCGGCATCAGCGTACTTCACTATCATCCGTTTAATCCAATACGCTTCACCGCAAAGGTCACAGTAGTCCGTGCCGTTCTCCGCACACGCTTTGACCATTTGCTCTCCATAAAGAGCATAGGGACCCACTGTAGTGGCAATGACTCGAGTAGACTGGCACAGCTTCGCTAATGCATTTGCGTCATCAGCATCAGCAATAATAATGGGTAGATTGGCCGCTACTTCGCCAAGTGATGCGCGCAGTTCATTAAGTTTTGATGAGGATCTTCCTGCGATGGCCCATTTTACTGTGCCACTAAAACCAATGTGTTCGGCTAGATACCGTGTCATTATTTGACCAACGAAACTGCTGGCACCATAAATAATCAAATCAAAATCTCGAGTAGTCATCGTCTGAGTTTTCCTTCAGTGTGTTGTTTTATAGTGACGGTAAAATCGTTAGTATGATGGATATGCTAAATTCTCTCAACAATTTACCCGTGCTTTACTCGTTCCGCCGCTGTCCATTTGCAATCAGGGCGCGCATGTCGCTTGCGCATTGCATTATGCAGGTTGAATTGAGGGAGGTGCTGTTGAGAAAAAAACCCACTGCGATGTTATCTGCATCAGCCAAAGGTACAGTCCCAGTTTTAGTGTTGGAAGACGCGACTGTTTTAGATGAGAGTTTGGACATTATGCGCTGGGCTATCAACCTCACTTATCCTGACGTTAATGATCCATTCAATTGGCTGGTTGGCGATGCGCCTTTGCTAGCGGACAGATTGATTAAAACTAATGATTCAGATTTTAAGACGGCGCTGGATGGCTACAAGTATGGACGATTGGGAGATAAAAAATCGCCTACAGACTACCGTGCTGATGCTGAGGTGTTTTTAGGTCAGCTAGAGAATTTACTTGACCGAAGCTCCTTTTTACTAGGTGATAAAATGAGTCTAGCTGACGTCGCGATATTCCCATTTATCCGTCAATTCGCTGGCGTTGATCAGATCTGGTTTAATAAAACGGACTATCGGAAATTGCAGCAGTGGTTGGCGGGGTTTTTACACTCAGAACTCTTCACTCAAGCCATGATAAAACATGCTGTTTGGCAAGAAAAAACGGTTATCTCTTAGTTCTATTGTTTTTGAGTTCAAAGAAAGCTTTATTAAGGCCTATATTTTCCTAAAACGCGTCCACAAGTTGTTATCATGTCGTCCTAATTAGTTAGCCATTGTTGTACTTTAGATTCCCTGGTTTCGAGTTGTTACTCAGCGGTTTTAGAGCAAGGCGTTAAATTTGTTGTAAGGAATATTAATGTTTAGTTTTTTTGAGCGCCTCGTTGACCCCTTTCCAAAGCAAACCGCTCAAAAGCCGCCTAAAGGCGTCTACCAGTTTTGCCGGTATTACACTCTTGGTATGGAGCCATGGCTACTTATCATGGCAAGCTTAACCGCAATCACAGCTATCTCTGAGGCGCTCTTATTTGGTATTTTGGGTCAGGTAGTTGACTGGCTCACATCGAGTGACCCTAGCACTTTTATGCAGCAGTCCGGTACTTACTTGATGGGTATGGCGGTCTTTATGTTGGTCTTAATCCCAGTGGCTAACGGTTTGCGCTCGCTTATTGTCCATCAAACACTCATGGGTAACTTTCCCATGACGGTGAGATGGCAGGCACATCGTTACCTGCTTAATCAAAGCTATGGCTTCTTCCAAAATGAGTTCAGTGGGCGGATAGCTACAAAAGTGATGCAGACAGCACTTGCTGTTCGCGATACGGTAATGAAGTTGCTGGATGTTTTGTTATTCGTAGTCATCTATATAGTGACAGCACTGGTTCTGGTAGCAAGCGCTGACGTCCGTCTTTGCGTTCCGCTTATTATATGGCTGTTACTCTACATAATGGTCCAACGCTACTTTGTGCCAAAAATGAAAAAGATCGCCATGGTGCAAGCAGATGCCCGCTCATTGATGACTGGCCGAATAGTCGATAGTTACACCAACATCATCACCCTCAAGTTGTTTTCGCACAATAATCGTGAGTCAGAATATGTGCGTGATGGGATGAGTGAGTTTTTAGATACGGTCCATCCGCAGATGCGCTTAGTAACCAAGCTCAATATTGCATTGTGGACATTAAATATGTCCTTGGTTTTTTCTACTGCAGCGTTAGGTATATATTTGTGGATCAATGGTGCTATTACCCCCGGTGCGATTGCTATTGTAATGAGTTTGGCCATTCGATTAACCGGAATGTCACATTGGATTCTTTGGGAAATCAGCAGTCTTTTTGAAAATATAGGGACTGTTCAGGACGGTATCAATACGCTCTCAATACCTAGTGCGGTGACTGATAAGCAGAATGCTGGAGCGCTTAACGTGACCAAAGGTGAAATTCACTTTGATCGCGTATCCTTTAAATACAATCCGGATGAGCCAGTATTTGAAGATTTGGATCTTATGATTCCTGCTGGCGAAAAAATTGGTATCGTCGGGCGTAGTGGCGCTGGAAAATCTAGTTTAGTAAGTCTTCTACTGAGATTTTATGATATTCAAAACGGTAGCATCGCTATTGACCAGCAAAACATTAGTGACATTCGGCAGGAAAGTCTGCGCGCTAATATTGCGGTAGTAACGCAAGACACCTCTTTACTCCATCGCTCTGTGCGGGAGAACATTATGTTTGGCCGTCCAGAGGCAAGTGAAGAAGAAATGATCAATGCAGCGACCAGTGCTGAAGCTCATGAATTTATTTTGTCACTAAGAGATAACGTAGGACGAAGAGGTTACGACGCCCACGTGGGAGAGCGTGGCGTGACACTTTCCGGTGGACAGCGGCAACGTATTGCCATCGCTCGAGTATTGCTTAAAGATGCACCAATTTTAGTGTTAGATGAAGCGACCTCAGCGCTGGATTCTGAAGTAGAGGCTACTATTCAGCAGAGTTTATATAAACTCATGGAGGGTAAGACAGTGATTGCTATTGCTCATAGATTATCCACGATTGCGGCGATGGATCGACTGATTGTATTCGATAAGGGGAAAATCGTTGAGCAGGGTACTCATCATCAACTGCTGGAAAAAAATGGCGTATACACTAAATTGTGGGGCCATCAATCGGGTGGTTTCCTTGGATTTGAATAAGTTGTGGTATTTATAAAATAATGATTTCACTCACTAATATAGAACTCCGTCGTGGTGTAAAACTGTTACTCAATGACGCCGAATTATCTATCCACCCTGGGCAGCATATTGGCATTATTGGCGCTAATGGCAGCGGGAAATCGAGTTTATTCAAATTGCTCTTGGGTCAAGTGGCTGCTGATGCTGGTGAGCTTTCTATACCCTCGGATTGGCGCATTGCTCATATGGCTCAAGAACTGGCTACCTCTGAGAGGAGTGCTTTAGACTTTGTTATTGATGGCGATCCGGTACTAAGAGATGTCGAAGCGACCGTTGAGGCAGCTTTAGCTGCGAATGATAATAATCGATTAGCCAATGCCTACGAAAAAATGGACACCATTAATGGGTTTGACGCTCACTATAGAGCCGAACAACTATTACATGGTTTGGGATTTTATCAGTCAGAGATTAGTCGGCCTGTTAATAGCTTTTCTGGTGGTTGGCGTATACGGCTAAATTTAGCTCAGGCACTAATGAGCCCATCAGATCTTCTACTACTTGACGAACCGACGAATCACCTTGATTTGGATGCTACACTTTGGCTAGAGAGTTGGCTCAAAAGTTATATTGGTACGCTACTAATTATTTCCCATGATCGTGACTTTTTAGATAATGTCGTCAGTCGTATTGTGCATTTAGAGCACCAAAAAACTAACGCTTATAAGGGTACTTACTCGGCCTTTGAAAGACTTCGTGGAGAACGACTGGCTTTGCAGCAAGCTAGTTTTGAAAAGCAGCAAAAGCGAAGAAAAGATGTCGAGGATTTCGTTGCTCGCTTTCGTTACAAAGCTTCTAAGGCCAAACAAGCTCAGAGCAGATTAAAAGAATTGCAGCGTATGGAAAGCATAGCACCGGCGCATGTCGACTCACCTTTTTACTTTAACTTCCCAGCACCGAAAAAAGCGTATGGCGCATTGGCTAATATCAGTCAGGCGACCTTGGGCTATAGCGACAAACCAGTGTTAAAAAATGTTAACTTTGATCTTCATCCCGGTACCCGAATTGGGTTGCTTGGTCCTAATGGCGCAGGAAAGTCGACACTGATTAATAGCCTGACTGGGGACTTAGATTTATTGACTGGGGTTAGGGTTTATGGCGAAAATCTCAAAGTTGGCTATTTTGCTCAGCATCAATTGGAAGTTTTAGATCTACATGCGAGTCCATTGCTACACATTCAGCGCATAAGTCCGACGGCTACCGATCAAGAAATAAGAAATTTTCTGGGTGGTTTTGATTTCCATAGTGATAAGGCTCTCGATCCTATTAAAGACTTTTCTGGCGGTGAAAAGGCACGGGTAGCTCTGGCACTAATTGTCTGGCAAAAGCCCAATTTACTCTTACTTGATGAGCCGACGAACCATCTAGATTTGGAGATGCGTCACGCGCTCACCATGGCATTGCAAGGTTATGAGGGGGCGTTGGTCGTTATCTCTCATGATAGACATTTGCTGCGTAATACCGTTGATGAGTTTTACCTAGTGGCGAACGGTACGGTAACCGAATTTGAGGGTGACCTAAAGGACTACCAAAAATGGTTAAAAAACTTTGTCCGACACGCTGAAGTAGAGGTCATTGAGACCTTTAGTGCTGTTCAAGATAAAAAATCTAGCCGCAAAAAAACGGCTAAAAATCGTGAAGAATTAGCGCCAATGACGAAGAGTATTCGTGATTTAGAAAAGTTAATGAGCCAATTGGAAAAAGACTTAAAAGAGATTCAAGATAAGTTAGCCGATGAAAATATCTATAAAGATGAGTACAAGAAGCAGTTAAGTAACGCTCTTGCTGAGCAGTCTAACACTGAGAAAAGACTCAAAAAGTGCGAAGAAGAGTGGTTAGAGAGTCAAGATCAGTTAGAAGAGTTAGAGAGGTTGCAAACTTAAGGATTAAAAAATCTATAACAGCATAGAGAACTGTGTTGATATACCTGACCGCTGAATAAAATGATAAAATGTGTGGCGGACTACCGGATAACAATTATGTTTAGTAAATATAGAAAATTTATTAATGGTGCTGATGATAGCTCTCTTGAGATAGATAGCAAAGTGAGTGACTACGGGCCTGCTGCCCAGAGTACACTTATTGGCGCTGGGGTAACGATCGAGGGTAAGGTATCAAGTCATGAAGATATCGTTATCGCCGGTGAAGTTCATGGTGTTTTAATGGCTACAAACCACCATGTTCATATTGCTAAGTCTGGTGTTGTCACGGCCGACATCACCGCCAAGATAGTCTCTATAGAAGGCTCGGTAACTGGAAATATTACGGGTTCAGAAAGCGTGATTATCGCTGCAACGAGTGTCGTACATGGTAATGTTGAATGTCCAAGGGTTAGCCTTGAAGATGGCGCTAAATTTAAAGGTAGCATTGAAATGAATCCCGGTGAGCCAGCTCAATCAGTCCTGCCCATATTTTCGGTATCCAATGCCAAAGTACACAGATCGGTAAAAGAGTCAGGTCAGACTGCTACCAAGGCCTCATAGCTCCACAGTGATGCCTCAGCCACCCATTAAGCCTAGAGCGACGTTAACTGAGCAAGCAACAAAACTGCTACCAAGTGCCTTATTGCCAGAGTTATTAGGATGCATAGATACTAATAAACGACTTGTAGTGCTAGACATGGGGCATGCGGTGGCCTCAACGGTTCGCTTTTTCGGTGAATATCGGTGCCAGCTCAATTTTATTGATCTAACCGCTGAGCAATTTGTAGCGACACCCGATGAGGATCTCAGTCATCGTCAAAGAGTTGTCTTGATGCGCCAGGCGCTAACGCTCGCGCCTTCAGTAAAGCTAGACATTTGTTTGTTTTGGGATGTTTTTAGTTACCTTAGTGATGCTTATATTAAAGCACTGATCGAGGCTTTAGAGCCGCATATAGGACCCGCAACAGGTGCTTTAATCATTAATCCGCGTGATTCAAGATGTTACTTACCCTTTTGTCGCTATGGCGTTGCTGATCAAGACCATTTCATGCAGATCGATAACACAGGGACACAACCTACCGTGTTTGCTCGCTCACAGCGAGACCTGAATAATCTTATTGATTATTTTGCGATTGATCGGGGTCGTTTAATAGCAGAGGGCAGAGCAGAGTATTTGTTATTTGAAAATCGAGACTCTGATAAAACTGATCGCAGTATGATCTAGCCCAAAACATCCTCGTTAGCTTCTAAATTCAGCTTTTCAGCAATCCTTATTGGGGCTAAACTGCGACGCCACTCAACGAGAATTTATTATGAAACAAGCGATTATTATAGGCGCCAGCTCTGGAATTGGTTATGAGTTAGCGGTTCAGCTGGCGGGTTTGGGTTATCAACTTGGGCTGATGGCGCGTCGAGAAGAGCGTTTGACCGAGCTCAGTGATCGATTGCCAGGTCAGCATTTTGTTCAGGTAACCGATCTAATTAATGCCGATGTAGCGCGAACTCAACTTGCAGATCTGATCAAGCAGATGGGCGATGTGGAGCTAATCGTAGTGAACTCTGGTGTTGGATCGAGCGAGAAGAAGCTAGATTGGACTGTAGAATCACAAATGATCGACGTTAATGTTCGTGGTTTTACTGCCATGTCGATGGACGCTATGAACCATTTTACGCAGCGCGGCGAAGGCCATTTGGTAGGCGTATCGTCGATGGCAGCACATTTTTCTGGTGGACTCTCACTGACCTATAATGCGACCAAGGCGTTTGTTTCTAATTATCTCAACGGCATGCGCTCGCGAGCGTCTCGCTCGGGATTACCGATTACTATTACTACTATAGAGCCAGGGTTTATTGATACGCCCATGTTAGAGAGTAAGCCTATGGGGACAGTGTCAGTAGAAAAAGCGGTGGCTCAAATTGTTCAGGCTATTAAAGGTAAAAAAGACCATGCCTACATAACTCGCCGTTGGACTATTATTGCGGGTCTGTTCTATATCTTACCAAATTGGTTAATCCGTAAGTTTGTTTAAAAGAATTAAAAAAGTCGTTATCTCGCTGCAGGCAGCCATTGATGTTTAGTCGTCGGAAAGCGCTATTGGCGGCAGTGGGAAAAGGCGCCTTGGATATGTTGCCGCTTAGTTTGGCTGTTTTGCCATGGGGTATTTTATTTGGATCTTTAGCAATACAACGAGGCTTTAGCGGGCTAGAGGCGCAGCTCTTTAGTGCGATCATTTTTGGGGGTGCGGTGCAAATTGTGACAGTCGAGTTAATGGCTGAAAATGCGCCTCTACTAACAGTTCTTTTTAGCGCCTTAGTGATCAGCTCCCGACATTTTTTATACGGTTTAAGCCTTCGCGAGCAACTTCGGACTAGACCACTACGCTGGCGGCTTGGCTTGGGCTTTTTACTCACCGATGAGTTATTTTCGCTGTCCGGTGACCGCCGGGCATACAGGAATAAATACCGACTCTACTATGCAGTAGGTGCTGGCGGTAGTTTTTATCTGGCTTGGAACGCATGGACAGCATTGGGGATTATTGCTGGAGCATGGTTGCCTGATATGACTGATTTGGGGTTAGATTTTACTATTGCTGCAACTTTTATTGCTTTAGTAATTCCAGATATTAAAAGTTTACCGATCTTAGTATGTGTCTTGGTCTCGACTATTTTGTCGGTCATTTTCTCTATTTACGAGATGGAGTTAGGGTTGGTCGCCGCCGCCTTAATGGGTATGACAGCGGGCTTTTCTGTACAAAAATTGAGACAAGTGTAATGACTCTAGTCACTATCGGTTTACTGGCATTAATCACCTTTACTACACGTTACTTATTTTTAGAGGGTAAGTTGCCGTTGCGTCTTGGACCCAACGTCAAGCAGCTGCTGAGCTTTAGTGCACCTGCGGTATTGACGGCTATTTTTGCACCTATTCTGTTCGTTCATGATCAACAATTAGACCTTAGCTATACCAATGAATATATTTGGGGTGGTTTGGCCGCCATTATGGCCGCCTATAAAACCCATAGCGTCTACTGGACTATTGGGGTTGGAACCGGTGCTTTTTTACTGGGTGGGAATTTCCTTTAGCCATTTAATTCGTTAAGCAGCAGAACGCATTGGTCACTAACTTTACTACCTTGGTTTCAGGCTCTTGATAGACTTTGCGGCTAATTTAAGAGAGTAATAATAATGATTCCACGCCATCTATATGATTCTGACCACCAAATGTTCCGTGACTCTGTGCGAAAATTCCTTGAAACCGAAGCAATGCCGCATCATGAGCAATGGGAAAAAGATGGCATGGTTAGCGATGAAATATGGTTAAAAGCCGGAGAGCAGGGCTTTTTATGTCCGATGGTGCCCGAGGAGTATGGCGGCGTTGACACAGATTTTCTTTATAATTGTATTGTTAATGAAGAGGTTAGCCGGTCCGGCTGCTCTGGATTGGGGTGGACATTACACAATGATATCTCGGTACCTTATATCGTCCGTTACGGTAGTGATTATCAGAAGCAAACATATTTACCGCGCTGTGTTTCAGGCGAGTTGATTACTGCGATTGCAATGACTGAGCCGAGTGCCGGGTCTGACCTGCAGGGAACTAAAACAACAGCAGTCCTTGATGGCGACCATTACATCCTTAATGGTTCTAAGACCTTTATTACAAACGGTCAAAAAGCCGGTCTGGTGATTGTCGTTGCAAAAACTGATCCTACGGCAGGCTCTAAAGGCATCAGTCTGTTTTTAGTTGAGGCTGACTTACCAGGATTTAATAAAGGAAAAAACCTCAATAAGTTGGGTTTAAAAGCCCAAGACACCTCTGAGTTGTTTTTCCAAGACGTTAAAGTCCCGAAGGAAAATCTCCTCGGTGAGGAGGGTCGTGGCTTTATATATCTTATGCAGGATTTACCTCAAGAGCGTTTATCGATTGCGGTAGGTGCGGTTGCCAATGCTCAGGCGATACTTGAAACAACAGTTAGTTATACCAAAGAGCGCAAGGCTTTTGGGACTTCGGTAGCCTCCTTTCAAAATACTCAGTTTAAGCTAGCTGAGTTGGCGGCAGAAGTCACTAGCGCAGAAGTATTTTGTGATCGGTGCACGGAACTTTTGCTAGAGGATAAACTAGATTCAGTAACCGCGTCTAAGTTAAAGCTACTGACTACAGATCTGCAGTGCAAGGTTGCTGATGAGTGTCTACAGCTTCATGGTGGTTGGGGTTACATGTGGGAATATCCAGTGTGTCGCGCCTTTGCTGATTCAAGGGTTCAGCGTATTTACGGTGGTAGCAACGAGATCATGAAGTTAATTATATCGCGAGATTTAATGAAGTAATGATGAGTAATGTTTGGGAGAATGCCCCTTTCTAGGGGCCTTTTTGTTTCTGACCCTCTGTCAGTTATCGATTCGATCAAGGACTTTTCGTAACTGTTGTGCGCTGGGCCGTTGCTTATAGTTCTCACCGACATAGAACCATTCTACAATACCCAAATCATCTAGCACTATCATTGCTGGGTGTGGTAACTCTTCATCGCGACGTATGCCATATAAGTCAGTCACATTTAGATTGATATCAGATAAAAAACGGTAAGGCCGATCCATGCGATCAGCAATTTTTTGCATATCTGTGGCATCTTCTGGACTAATGGCTAGTACCTGATAACCGCGTTTTTCAAGTTCTGGTAGAAGACTTTGAATATCTTGCAAATGGCCGACACAAAAAGGACACCAGTGACCTCGATAGAAGATCATTAGCACTTTATTACCAAGTAGCTCCGAGAGCTGTACCCAGCCACCATCCAAGGACTGTAGTTTGAAATCTGGTGCTGACGAGCCGACCTCTAAAGCAACACTGGCAACATCTGAATACCCTGAAGGCGAAGTAATCGCTTCTTTTGCCACTTCTGCATTGTCACAACCTGACAATAATGTAACCAGCAATCCTACTGAAATACACATCCTAAATTTCATAACATTCATCCTTGATTATCCAGTAACCGTTTAATCTTTATAAGAAGGGTCTATTTTATCAATGATGCGGACGAAGGCATTGAACTCAAGTTCGCCTGCAGGCTCACCTTTGGTTTGCATTTCCATTAATTGCTCAGATAGCTTTAGAACATCGTCATTCACTGGGATAATTTTTTTTCCAGTTGCATCGCAGGCAACTTGAATTTCACAGGACCGTTCGAGCGTCCACTGATTTATGAAGGCTTCAGGTATGGTTCGACCGCATGTTAGCAGGCCATGATTACGTAAAATGAGTAATCCCTTATTGCCAAGGTTTGCAACTAATCTTGGTTTCTCATCATCTCTCACTGTGAGGCCTTCAAAATCGTGATAGGCAACGCGATTGTGCAGCAACGCGGAATAAAAGTTGTCTGTACGCAAACCCTCTTGCGAGCAGGCAACGGCCATTCCTGCATTTGTATGGGTGTGAGCTATGCAGTGGACTTCTGGGCGAGCTGCATGAATGGCGGTATGAATGATGATACCTGCAGGGTTTACGGTGTAGTCGGTATCTTCAACAATGTTACCCTCTATATCGACTTTAACTAAGTTCGATGCGGTGACTTCGCTATAGTGCAGGCCATACGGATTAATCAAGAAGTGATGTTCATCGCCTGGAAGTTTAACGGTGATATGGTTAAAAATCATTTCGGTCCAGCCCATGTGGTCGAATATACGATAACAAGCAGCCAGTTGAATTCGAAGTTCTTGTTCAGTTTTTTTCATTAGTTTGCCCTCTTAACAAATTTAGTCAAAATTACAATTTGCGTGCCGTTTATTCGGCCCTCTAGTTGTTCTGAATTGTCTGTCACCAACGAGATATTTCGCACTGCCGTGCCACGCTTAGCGGTGAAGCTGACACCTTTAACATTTAAGTCTTTAGTTAATGTAACCGTATCCCCATCCTTGAGTGATGCACCATTACTGTCTTTATGTGCAACAGTAGGAAGACTATCTTCGGTTATACCAGTCTTCGCCCACGCTAAAGTATCATCTTCTAGGTATAACATATCAAGTAGATCTTGGGCCCAATGCTCACTACTTAATGTGTTAAGTATACGCCATGCCATTACTTGAACTGCGGGGACTTGACTCCACATACTGTCACTAAGGCAGCGCCAGTGATTGGCGTGCTCAGTAGATACTTCATCCAATCGCTCATGACACTGCTGGCAAACAACAATATTATGCGCCGACAAGTCGTCACTGTAAGGAGCCACTGCAAAGATGCGGACTTGATCTGCCGCAGGGCAGAGTTCGCATTGAGCATCGCTGCGGGTTTTTAGAGAGGCGCTCAGAGTCATCAGTGAAGGGTACTTTTGTTTTTTTAATGAGCCATTATAACCAACCAAGTATTTGGTGCTATACCTTCATCGTTGGCAAGTTGGCTAATTTCAATTACGTTGAGATTAACCCCTTTTTAAGGTAAAAATATGGGGATTTCTAAAGATTAATCAATACTTCTGCCGCAGCCCAGCCAGATAAGACTGCGCCTTCGACACGAGGTCCGGCAAAAGCATCACCAGCCAAAATTAATGGCGGTAGGTCGGTATTTTGGCTAACCAGCATGCAGGGACTGTCATCCACAATGATTGGCTTGCTGTAGCGCCAACCATGCACTTGAAAATCAACAACATTGGCACCTAAATAGGGCTTGGCAGCATCGATAAGTTGTCGAGCAACTTGATCGTGGTCATCTTTAAAGTGTTTTGCGCTGAAATCGCCACTGCCATGAATAGTGACCGCTGGAATCGCCGAAACACCTTTTTGGTAGTTGTCGCTAATCCATGCAATGGGGCCGTCATCAAGTGCCAGGGCTCCGGGTGATTTCATCACACTTGGTTGGTCCAAAATTGCCATCACTGCAATACAGCTCTCATAGCTAATTCGGTTCAGTCGATCTTGCTTGTCTTTAGGTAACGTAACTTTGCCAGTGCTCAATAAATCTAAAGTTTGCGGTACGGGTGAAGTGATCACTAATGATCGAGACCGTATACTGGCTCCATTTTCTAATTGGCAGAGCCACCCATGGTTATCAACCTTGAGTGATTCTACTTTAGTCGCTAGTTTTACGGAGACGCCTACTGCCAAATGCTTGGCGATGGCCGTCATCGTGGGTACTCCTCTGTATCGAGCATGACTGTTAGCCTGTCCAGGAAAGCTGCTATACCATTCTTCGGCAACACCGGCCTCTATCCATTGACTGACTTGCTCGACAAATTTTGAGTTGCGAGTGGTCATAAATTGAGCACCATGATCAAAGCTGGCGTTACCGATACGCCGTCCCGCTAAACGTCCACCTAAGCCACGTCCTTTATCGACAACCAATACGTTGTGTCCAGCAGCCTGAAGGGCATTAGCCGCGCTTAAACCGGCAAGACCGGCACCAATGATTAGAATGTCTGTATGGTGTATAGGTAGAGTCATAAATAGATTCTTATGGTGAGTTTTTACGCGCCTCAGATTTACAGCGCACGGAGCAATATTGAACTTCTTCCCAACAGCGTTGCCACTTTTTACGCCAGGTAAAAGGCCGCTCACACGTCAAGCAAATTTTAGTTGGCAAGTCTGCTTTTTTACGCATAGATGGCATAGTTGGACTTAGCCTGCAGTTAAAGCAGACCCCGCGAGTGTAATGCGGTGCATGAGTCTAGCCTGACCTTGATAGTCATTTTTAGCTTGATGCCATGTGCAGCGGTTATCCCAAAAGGTCACTGAGCCAGGCAACCAATTAAAGCTACACGTAAATTGAGGCTGGTTGACATGAGCATAGAGCTCATCAAGTAAAGTGCGGCTTTCAGTAAACTCCCAACCCTCAAATTGGATAGTGTGCCCAGGATTGACAAAAAGTACTTTGCGACCACTTTCAGGGTGAGTAATTACCACAGGGTGGGTAGCATCGCCAACTCTGTCCATCCCACCGAGCTGCTCCGCGAGATCCGTATGCCGATAAACGCCGTTTTCACCATAAATATGCTCATTTGAATGTACTGCGCGCAGATTAGCAATACGCTTTTTAAGCAAGGGGGACAACGCATCGTAAGCTGCGGCAAGATTAGCAAATTGCGTATCGCCGCCTGTCGCAGGCAGTGTGCGCGCCACTAAGATAGAACCCATCGCAGGGATGTCATCATATGAATGGTCAGAATGCCAACCGCCGCCGATATTGGTCTGTTGAGTTTTCTCCTTACGAACTTCTGCTATTTTAGGAAATTCGCTAGTCGCTTTGAAAAATTTATTAACCACAATACTGCCAAAGCGCTCCGCAAACTCTAAATGTTGTGCGGGTGGAAAATCTTGATCACGGAAAAATAACACACCGTGTTCAGCAAAGGCAGCTCTCAATTCAGTCAATTCATTGTCTGAGAGTGTCGCTAGTTGAATACCGCTCACCAACGCTCCACAGCCAGCTGAGTAGGGAGTAACAATCATCGACATTTCCTTTTTAGGTTACAAAAGTGCATTGAGTTTTTGCAATAGTATCTGATTGACTTGCTGCGGGTTGGCCTGACCTTTTGAGGCCTTCATGATTTGACCCATAAAGCCACCCAGTTTTTTCTTACGCTTACTTTCATCAGTGTTAATAAAGTCTTCAACCATAGCTGGGTTTCCGTCTAAAACCTCAGCGACTATTTTCTCAAGCGCGCCGCTGTCCGAAACCTGTTTTAGTCCTTTGGCTTGAATAATTTCATCGGCGTTACCTTCACCTTGCCACATAGCTTCAAAAACTTGCTTGGCCATTTTCCCAGAAATACTGTTATCGGAAATACGTACCACCATGCCTGCAAGTTGTTGAGCAGTTACTGGGCTTTCAATAAAACTGAGGCCGGCAGTATTTAGAGCACCGCTTAGCTCTCCCATAACCCAGTTCGCAGCTAACTTTGCATTACTAGAATCTTTAGCTACTGTTTCAAAAAAAGCTGACATATTAGAGTCACTAGCTATAATTTCAGAATCATAATCTGATAGTGCGTACTGACTAACAAAGCGTTTTTGTCGAGCATCAGGCAATTCAGGTAAGGCTCGTCGTAACTCTTCTATGGCCTCATCGCTGACTAATACCGGAAGTAGATCGGGACAGGGGAAGTAACGATAATCGTTAGCCTCTTCCTTGCTGCGCATTGACTTAGCCACCTTGGTGTCGCCATTGTAAAGACGTGTTTCTTGAGCCACCGTGCCACCATCTTCTATCAGATCTATCTGGCGTTCAACTTCACGTTCGATGGCTTCTTCCATAAATTTATAGGAGTTAAGATTTTTGGTTTCTGTCCGTGTACCCAAGGCAGAACTACCGGCAGGACGGACTGAAACATTAACATCAAAACGCATGCTGCCTTGGCTCATTTCACCATCGCAGATTTTAATTGAGGTTACTATACTGTGGAGCTTTTTAGCAAAGGCGATGGCCTCCTCCGCGCTGCGCATATCTGGTTCAGACACAATTTCAATCAGAGGTGTACCGGCACGATTTAGATCAACGCCAGACATTCCATATGGCAGATCGCCTTCATGAGTTGATTTTCCAGCATCTTCTTCAAGATGAGCATGATGAATACCGATAGCCTTTTCAGTGCCATCCGCCAATTGAATGGTCACGCTGCCGCGGCCAACAATCGGTTTCTCCAACTGCGTTGTTTGATAGCCTTTTGGCAAATCCGGATAGAAATAGTTTTTCCGCTCGAATACAGATTCCTGACAGATCTCTGCGTCTATGGCCAGTCCAAACATAATGGCGTAATTTACCGCCTGCTTATTGAGCACGGGTAGGGTTCCGGGCATAGCTAAGTCGATTGCACAGGCCTGGGTATTGGGGGTGGCACCAAAACTAGTGCTCGCCGCGGAGAAGATTTTGGTTTTGGTGGCCAATTGAACATGAACTTCAAGACCAATAACGGTTTCCCAATTCATTGGACAGCCTCCGGCGCTTGGTTGTGCCAGTTAGTGATCTGCTGAAATTGATGGGCGACATTTAGCATGCGCGCTTCGTCAAAGTAGTTGCCAATAATCTGTAAGCCCACCGGTTTTTCCTCAACCATACCGCAAGGTACTGACATACCCGGCAATCCTGCTAAATTGGTGGCAATGGTATAAATATCTTCTAAATACATTGCAACCGGGTCATCTCCTTTGGCACCAAACTTGAATGCCGGGGATGGACATGTTGGGCCCATGATTAAATCTACTGACTTAAAAGCGTCAGAAAAATCTTGCTGGATGAGTTGTCGAACCTGCTGAGCCTTGCCGTAATATGCGTCGTAGTAACCAGCAGATAGACAGTAAGTACCGATTAAAATTCTACGTTGAACCTCTTCACCAAAACCTTCGGTACGACTCCGGCAATACATATCCTGTAAATCTTTTGGGTTCTCGCAGCGGTAACCATATTTCACGCCATCAAAACGAGAGAGGTTGGCTGATGCCTCAGCTGGTGCAATGACATAATAAGCAGGTACTGAGAGATGGGAGTTGGGAAGGCTTATCTTTACTAATTGTGCACCTTGCGCCTCTAAGTCGGCTAGCGCTTTTCTAACCGCTATTTCAGTGCCTCGATCAAGGCCTTCTGAGAAGTATTCTTTTGGGATACCTATTTTTAGCCCCTTTATCGAATTGCCTAGTGATGCGGTGTAGTCGGGTACACTTTGATTTACCGATGTTGAGTCTTTCTCGTCAAAACTGGCCATGCAGTTAAGCATTATTGCGCAGTCTTCCGCGGTACGGGCCATTGGGCCCGCTTGATCTAAACTTGAGGCAAAAGCAATCATTCCCCAGCGAGAAACACGCCCATAGGTTGGCTTTAGACCACTGATTCCGCAAAGTGCTGCCGGTTGACGAATAGAACCGCCGGTATCTGTAGCTGTTGCTCCAGGTGCTAAACGGGCGGCGATGGCGGCAGCAGAACCTCCTGAAGAGCCGCCAGGGACAGAATCCGTCGCCCAAGGATTCTTTACAGGTCCATAAAAACTGGTTTCATTTGAGGAGCCCATGGCAAATTCATCCATATTGGTTTTACCCAACATAACAGCACCATCGCGAGCAAAGTTTTCTACCACGGTGGCGTCATAGGGCGGTACGAAGTTGTCCAGCATCTTTGAGCCGCAACTGGTGCGTACTCCATTGGTACAAAAGATATCTTTGTGCAGGATCGGAACTCCACACATAGCGGGAGCATCACCATTAGCAAGACGCTGGTCAGCCAGCGCTGCAGCGCTGAGCGCTTGTTCACTGGTCACGGTAATAACAGCATTATAGTCATCATTTAATTGACTAATTCGGTCTAAAAAGTGTTGAGTTAACTCGACACTTGAAAACTCTTTGTTTTGTAAGCCCTTGATAAGCTTAGCGATAGTGTAATTGTGCATTGTCAGTCCGGTTATTCGATCATTTTGGGGACGGTAAATAATCCATTGTGGGTTTGTGGCGCTATCGCTTGAAAAGCATCGCGCTGATCAGTTTCATCCACTTGGTCATCACGTAGCCGCTGAGAGGTGTGAAAAGGTCGAGATATTTCCTGTAATGATTCAGTATTAGCACTTTGCAGTTGATCGACCAAAGCGAGAACGCTGCTAAGGCGCCCAGTCACGTCAGCGATGGTTTTTTCATCAATTGCCAAGCGCGACAGTGTGGCCAGTTTTTCAATTTCTTTTCTTTCAATAGTCATTTTTTAAACCTAGCAAACACCGTACTTATTAGTCTTGAAGTAGGGTGAGATTTCATTGTATTTCCAGAGTCGGTAAGGTACCACAAAAGGGACATTAGTTTAATCAGATCGTTTATTCAATCAGCTAATCTTTAACCTTTTTGTTTTATTTGCTTTAATTGTCAATAGATAAAGGAAGTTTCCTCAGAGATCAGCTAAACTCGACGCTTACAGCGTGAAAGTGGCCGGTTTTTCTGTGACTACTTTTAGCGCGATAGTGCAATACGACTGGTTTCTCCGCGGCCATGGTTGTGGTGAGAATGACTTAGGATACGTAGCAAATGCTTAAAAAAATTCGTGGTATGTTTTCCAGTGATCTCTCGATCGACTTGGGTACGGCAAATACGCTCATTTATGTTCGCGAAAAAGGTATTGTTCTTAACGAACCCTCTGTAGTGGCTATTCGTCACTATATGGGTCAAAAAATAGTGGACGCGGTTGGGGTTGATGCTAAGCGAATGCTAGGTCGAACCCCAGGAGATATAACGGCGATTCGCCCTTTAAAAGACGGTGTAATTGCTGATTTCCAAGTCACTGAAAAGATGCTTTTGCACTTTATAAAGAAAGTGCATGACACAAGTTTTTTCCCACCTAGTCCAAGGGTCTTGATATGTGTTCCATGCATGGCTACGGAAGTTGAGAGACGAGCTATCAAAGAAGCGGCTTATCATGCAGGAGCCCGAGAGGTTCATTTGATTGATGAACCGATGGCCGCGGCTATCGGTGCAGGATTGCCAGTTGAAGAGGCGGTCGGGTCAATGGTCGTTGATATTGGTGGCGGTACCACAGAGATTGCGATTCTATCGTTAAGCGGCGTTGTTTATGCCGATTCAGTGCGCATCGGTGGAGATCGGTTTGACGAGGCTATTGTTAACTTTGTACGCCGTGAATATGGCAGTGTTATTGGTGATACCACTGCTGAGCGTATAAAAATGGAAATAGGCGGGGCCTACTTAGGTGAAGAAGTACGGGAAATTGAAGTAAGGGGACGTAATTTGGCGGAGGGAATACCAAAGCGCTTTACTTTGACCAGCGATGAAATTTTGGGTGCGCTTCAGGAGCCATTGGTTGGCATTGTCCAAGCAGTAAAGCGCGTTTTAGAGCAGTCCCCTCCGGAGCTAGCTTCGGATATTGCTGAAGCGGGAATTGTTTTAACCGGTGGTGGAGCCTTACTGAAAGACCTTGATAAATTACTCGCTAATGAAACAGGCTTACCTGTTATTGTTGCCGAAGAACCACTAACCTGTGTTGCGCGTGGTGGTGGTGAGTTTTTGGATCGTATGGATAATAAAAAGCTCAATAGATTAGCTTTTTAATAGGGTTGCTGATTCGTTAGAGTTTGAATATCACTAATTCTTCGGGAGCCGAACCATTAGCAATGCCTTCGTCAGACTATCATCGATTTTCCGTCTTCTTCTGGTGGTGGTGTTCATTTCATTTGGCCTGATGGCCGCACATAATTATACTAACTGGTTTGATCCTATTGAAAATTTTTTTGATAATGCGCTCCTTCCGGCACATTGGCTAGCGACAGTACCCGCTCGCTTTAACGCTTGGGGTGAGCTGATCCTCTCTGATCGTTTTGATTTGGAAGTTGAGAATACTCGACTGAAGCAAGAGAGCCTGATCCACCGAGGACAGATTCAACGAATGGCAGATCTGGCCGCCGAAAATCTCCGGTTAAGATTGTTACTCAATGCAACAGAATTATTGATGGATAGCGTGTTAGTTACTGAGGTCATCGGAGTTTCTCCCAGCCGTAACAGCCACACATTATTTATCGACCGTGGCACTGAGGATAATGTTTATGTAGGGCAGCCTATTCTTGATGCGGAAGGGTTGATGGGGCAGGTAATCGAAGTGTTTGACGAGCACAGTGTCGCTTTATTAATCACTGACAGCACACATGCGATCCCTGTGCAGATATTGCGTAATGGTCTGCGCTCGATTGCTGAAGGGACCTCAGATTATGACAGACTGAGATTACGGTTTGTGTCGCCAACTGCAGATATAAAAGAAGGTGATCAGTTGGTTAGTTCAGGGTTGGGCGGAAGATTTCCTGTGGGTTACCCTGTTGGCAGTGTCATCAATATCGAACACAATTCGGGAGCTAGTTTTGTCGAGGTAGATATTACTCCCGCCGCCAAAATAGACCGGAGTAAACATTTACTACTAGTCTTTACTTCAAAAGATGGTGGTGAAGTCGGACGTTCTCAGTGAAGCAGTCGGGTGTTGGACTTGCACTGATCATCTCTGTTTTTATAGCATCGGTGTTGCAGTTAGTCCCAGTTTCGGGCTATTTACTAGTATTGAAACCTAATTTTTTACTGTTAGTTGTCATCGGTTGGATAATTTTTAGGCCTAGTCAGTGGGGAATTGGCTTCGCTGCTTTTACGGGGCTTCTCGCTGACTTAATCTTTAGGGCTCCAATCGGCATGCATGTTTTATTGTTTTCGGCGGTTGGGGCTATTCCTCTTTATTTAAGCGGATGGTTAGTCTATTTTTCGTTAATTCATAGATGTCTTTTTGTGTTTTTTTTGATTATTTTGGCAGAATTTATGCGCAATATATTGCTTTTAATGTGGGAGATTCCCATGGATTATAGCTATATACTAATGACTGCGCTGGCGTCGGCAGCAGTGTGGCCTGCGATTGATCGATTACTTATTAGAGTTAATCGAAAACGTTGATAATGATCGGTTATTCGGCTTCTCGATGGACGCTTTAATACAGATTAAAAGGCCAATGTATGTCTTTCACCCAAACTACACCGATGAATTATGATCTTGTGTTAGCGTCAGCCTCTCCCAGGCGGCACGATATTTTAGAACAAATGGGTGTCCTCCACCGTATTATTATTCCGAAAATTGATGAATCTCAAAGGTCTAAAGAGAGTGCCTCTGACTATGTCTGTCGTCTTGCGCTTGAGAAGGCTTGTGCTGGTTGCACAATGCATGATGGGGATGCGCCCGTGCTGGGTGCAGATACCATTCTTACCTGTGAGGGCCAGGTGTTTGGTAAGCCAGTTGATTACTCGAACTTTAAAGCGATATTCACGTCCCTATCGGGTAAAACCCACTGCGTGTTATCGGCAGTCGCCATCGATAATAGAGAAGAAAGTTTAGTGTTATTATCCGAAACATGGGTAGCGTTTCGATCTATAACCGAGCAGGAAATGATTACATACTGGGAAACCGGCGAACCTAAAGATAAAGCTGGGGGTTATGCGATACAGGGGTACGGATCTGTTTTTGTTGAACATATAAAGGGTAGTTATAGCGGGGTAGTAGGACTGCCTATTGCCGAAACATGCCGTTTGCTGACCAAATTTAATGTGCCTATATGGCAATCCTCCATTGCGGAATAGAGTTTAAATGAGTAAGCATAGTCGCAGTCAAATACTTATTAATAGCCAGCTAGGTGAAGTGCGCGTCGCTCTATTGGAAGGAGAAGTGGTTCAAGAGGTTCACATTCAGCGATCCAATGAGTCGAGTATCGTTGGGAATATTTATCGAGCTGTCGTGACAAGAGTCATGCCCGGTTTACAGGCTGCATTTGTTGATTTTGGCAGCGAACGTAATGGGTTTTTACATATTGATGATGTGCTCGTTAATTCAGTTGTTCAACTGAATCAACATGCGGGTGCGCCAAATAACCCCAAAGATATCCGTTATTTACTGCGTGAGGGCCAGCAAATTAGTGTTCAGGTGCTCAAGCAGCCATTAGGGGAAAAGGGCGCTAGATTATCAACTAAGCTTGCTCTGGCATCGACCTATGCGGTCTATAAACCCCACGGATCAGGACATAAGATATCTCATCGTATTAACGCTAAAGATGAAAGAGCCAGACTTGAAAACGGGTTAGCAAACATTTTAGACAGTAGCCCGACGGAGAAGAAGAATTACGCGGGCAGTTATATTTTACGGTCTGCTGCAAAGAACATTGATTTAACCCTATTGGAGAAGGATGTGAGTTTTCTTCAGCGCTTGTGGTTAGATGTGGAGACCAAAAACAAGTCCTCTAGTGGGCCTAATTGCCTGCATCAAGAGTTACCTTTCGAGCAGCGACTAATAAGAGATTTACCTGCAGGTGAGTTGACGCAGATTATTGCTGACGACAAAAGTATTTTAAATACCTTAGGGAAATTTTGTGAGGACATTAAGATGGATATTCCCGATGGTCTTAATTATTACTCTGAAAGTCAGCCGTTGTTTGGGAAATATGGAATTGATCATGAAATTGATAAAGCATTACAGGGCAGGATAGATCTAGATAATGGTGGGTATTTAATAATTGATCAAACAGAAGCCATGGCAACTATTGATGTTAATACTGGATCCAACATAGGTCGCCATGATCCTGAGAAAACTGTCTATCAAACTAATCTTTGCTCAGTCATTGAGATCGCCCACCAGATACGGTTACGTAATCTATCAGGTATTATCGTTATTGACTTTATCGACATGCAAAGCCCTCTTCATCGTACACACGTTTTGGATAGTTTAAAAAGCGCGATGAGAGGAGATAGAACAGACTTTTTTATATCCAAGTTCACTGAATTAGGTCTTGTACAAATTAGACGTAAGCGCACCTACCAAAGTCTGCGACAACTGTTACATGTTGACTGTTCGAATTGTCATGGCTATGGATCCTTAAAGTCCGTAGATACAGTCATTTTTGAGATTTGGCGGGAACTGAAACGTGTTGTCGATGTGTATAATTGTACTACCCTTGGTGTTCGGGCATCCTCCGAGGTGATTGACGGCTTTCTGGGTTCAAAAGACATCTTCATGAAGACACTTAATGAAGCCTTGAAATGTAAAATTATAACTACAGATGAACCATTATTTACCCGAGAACAGTTCGATGTCATTCCAGGTTGAGATTAAAAAATGACTGCTAGATTACTTACAATCATAGCGATGGCCGGCCGCATTTTTCTTGTAGGTACAGTGTCTCTGGTGATTGGAATAATTATTCTTGTTCTGATTGGCAGACAAACTGTGTCGCAGGTCGATGATCTTCGTGGAGATATTGAAAATTTCTTAGTCGACAATATCGGTCTGCAGGTCGAGCTGGGACTATTAGCTGGAGAATGGCCGCGGTTAGTACCGATTATTGATATAGCGACCTTGATGCTAAAAGATGATACACAGAGCCCATCGATAGCCTTGACAGATGTTCGAGCAGAGCTTGATTTGTTTCGAACCCTGCGGCATTTAAATATTGTCTGGCGTGAACTTACCATTAGTGATCTTTCTATAGTGTTAGTTGAGGACCAAAGTGGCAATTGGAATTTGAGAGGTTTCGAGGGGGACTCTGACACTGACTTAGAGGCGTTGTTAGCGCCCTTTATCCATAGTCGATTGATTAATTTAGAGCAGATACAGATAGAATTCCAAGCTTTCTCTGGCCAGATCACGCAGTTAACAGGAGCATCTGTGAAGGTCGAAAACGACGACAGTTTCCATCGCGGTGAGATGTCATTATTTTTTGCAAAGCAAGTTTCGCCCGCCTATTTTGTTCTCGAAGGCTATGGCAATCCGTTGGATCGAGAGTTCTTCAGCGCTCAGGCATATATAAAGGTACGCGATTTTGATATTTCCAAGTCATTAGTCGCGTTTGGAAAATCTCTTGCTCCAGAGGTTTTCAAAGATCTGAATCACTTTAGTGCGGGATTGAATAGTGAGGTATGGATTGATATACAGCCGGGCGGCAGTTTAGATTTTGAAGGCTCGCTGTCGATGACTGAGCTACCGCTTGACTGGTTTGCCAATGCCCCAGCAATCAAAGATATCAGCACTGATATCACAGGATGGTATATGCCTGATCAAGACTGGGGTTTTCGTCTTCAAGGCCTTGATTTAGATTGGTCGGCTAGCGAGATAAGACCTTTAGATGTTTTGTTTAGTCAGCGACTACAATACCAATGGTTTGATTTTGATGTATCGATTAATCACCTTAATCTGAGTCTTCTATCCGATCTTATTGAGCAAACAAATGTCATTAATGAAGGCGTTTTAAAAACGCTAGATCAGCTGCGACCTCGGGGAGATTTAAGTGTACTGACTTTTGGTCACAATCAATCAGGGTACTTCGCATCTGCTAATTTAACGGACATTGATATAGAGCCTTTCAAAGGTATACCGGGTGTTAGGGGCGTTAATGGCTATGTTGAAATTGAAGGCAATAAGGGTCTTTTTCATATCGATGATAAAGACGGTTTCAGTCTACTCTTTCCTACCGTATACAGAGACTACTTGCGGCTAGAGCAAGCACTGGGCACTGTTTATATTCAAGCCAACGCCAAAGAAAAAACTACTATAGTGAGAAGTTCGGTAATAGATGCGAAAACGGAAGCGGGAGCCGCCAGCTTTTTATTTTCGGTGAAGCAAGACAATTCCGAACAAAAAAGCTTGCCCACGGTAACTCTTATAGTGGGTGCAAACAATATTGATGCTGCGTATACGGATGAATACCTTCCTTACAAACTCTCACCTCCATTACTGCAGTGGCTGCAGAGAGCAAATTTAAGCGGTAACGTGAAACAGTTTGGGCTACTGCAAAGATCTGGTCCTAGCGTAGGTCTAGAGCAAGTGCGTACCACACAGTTACTATTGGATACCGAAGGAGCTAATTTAGATTATCACCCTCAATGGCTGGGATTACGTGACTTTGATGCAACTGTTCTGGTAGACGATGCCTTTACTTCAGGGCAAGTCTCACGAGGTACATTGGGTGGTGCAAATATTATTAATGCGGGTATCGAAATAGGTAATTCAGAGGTAGGACAATTAAAATCTAATCTTTTGCGAGTCAATGCTAGTGTCGAATCAAGTGTTGCGCAGGCTGTTAATATTTTGGCTAACTCAACCTTGGCATCTAATATTGCTCCTTTAGCAAGCTGGGATTATGGGGGACAACTTCAAACTGAGATCGCCTTACAGATTCCGTTGAAAAAACAAGACGGAACATATGATAAAGGCGACTATCAGGTTCTCGGGACCTTGATAGACGCCCAGATATCGATCCCAAATAGTCCTGTAGCAGTCAAAGATCTTAATGGAGCTATCAATTTCTCGGTTGCTAAGGGTTTGTACTCAGAGCAAATAAAGGGCCAGTTTTGGCGGCAACCCATGACTGTCAGTTTATACAAAGAAAATGACAATCAAAATATTCTTTTTAATACCTCTGTTGAGCCCAATAGTTTAGTCAAGTTAGTGGATTTTCCATGGTCCAAAATATTGACTGGCACTATTCCTGTGGAGGGCTTACTAAAAATCAATTCAACATTGCTAGCGGTTGAAGATGACAAGTCGGAGGAGTCTCAACCAGACAAGTTTAGCCCGGTGATGCTAACAATTAAAAGCCAGTTAGTGTCAAATGAGATAAAGCTTCCAGAGCCGTTGGCAAAGGGCACAGGTGAGATAAGAGAACTTGCGCTTAAATTACATTTTGATTCCGGATTGTCACGTTTTGAGGCAAGTCTTGGCAACCGACTATTGAGTGACCTGCGTTTTACTGACGGGCGATTAAACCGAGGAGTGATCAATTTTGATCGCACGCTAAGTCTCCCTTCGGAGAATACTATCTTGGTGGGAAGTTATCTGCCCACCACGGAGATTGATTCTTGGCGCCCAGTAATCGAGCTTTTTAGAGGTGATTCGGATAACACTGAAAAAATGTGGCAGCCAGTGTTTGATCTTGAGTTCGACTTTTTAGAGATGGCTGGTATTAGAATTAAGGATATCCGTTCCGAGACCAGAATTTTAGCGGGTGATGTAGGGCTTAATTTTTTGAGCGATTTAGCTGACGGATATCTAGAGTTGGATATTAATAATCAACGAATACCCTCATTACATTTAGCGCGTTTAAGTATTCCGACTAGTTTATTACAAGAAAAAATTGAAACGGGGGTCTTTGATCCTCGGGTACTTTCTGCCCTCGACTTTTCGGTTGACAGGCTATTTCTCGATAAAACGTTATGGGGTGATCTTACCTTTGATCTGCGGTCGGACGAGTCTGGCGCCACATTTAGTAACATTAGCGGTGATATATTTGGAATAAAATTAGCGGGCTCTCCTGAATGGGAGAGGGCGAATTTTCACTGGGGATTTGATGGTGAAAAATATCATAGTCGACTCAAGGGTTCTGTCACTACTAAAAACGTCGGTGACTTATTTAGTGGTCTTGGCTTATCACCACCAGTTGACAGCGAGTCAGGAGAAGTTATTTTTAACCTCCAATGGCCGGACAGTCCATGGGGTTTTACCAAGCAAAATCTTGCGGGGAATTTTGAAATTCAACTTAGTAAAGGCAGTTTCTATAACTCTTCTGTTGGTACTAATCCGGCGCTTAAACTTATTAGCCTATTTAATTTCGCCAATTGGTTACGCAGATTGCAACTAGACTTTTCGGATGTTGTTGGGGAGAACTTTGCTTATAACTCGCTCCAAGGGGCAGTGCATTTTGATGAGGGCACTGCTCGTTTGTTAAAACCGCTAATTGTAAAGATGCCTTCTGGAAGAATGAGTTTGGCGGGAGACTTTAATTTGCTCACTGAAACTGCAGATGCTAAATTGGTTGCGACCTTACCCGTAGCAACTAATTTGCCTTGGGTGGTTGCTCTTCTCGGAGGTATTCCCGCCGCTGCAGGGGTTTTTATTACCAGTAAATTAGTCAGCAAGCAGGTTGACCGACTTTCTAGTATTAGTTACAAAATAAAGGGATTATGGGATGACCTAGAGATCTCAGTAGATCAGATTTTTGCTCCACAGTTGGAAGGCGATCCAAGTATGAATTCATCGACCGACTCCTTAAATGTCGATCAATTACAGTGACTCCGTTTTGCATAAAGAGTGCAGTAACAACCTGATACAAAGCGAAACAGAACTAAGCTGTTATTCGGAGACTGATCGAATATATTCAAAAATTTTACGACTCGCTACAGGTGCTTTTTTAAGTTCTATTTCACGGTTGGCCTGACGCTGTAAATTACGCAATTGCTGTCGCTCAGCGAGTGGGTAATCTTTTAAAAATGCCTCTATTCCCTTATTCCCTTGAGTGATAATCCGTTCACGCCAAACTTCCAATTGTTTAAAATGTTGCCGATAGGTTAAGGATTGATGGTCCATCTTATCCAGTGTGTTTTGGATTTCATCGATATTGGATATACGCATTAATTTACCAATATATTGAAGATGACGGCGTTTCGCCTCGCGACTTTTTAGCTTTCGCGCTTCATAGATCGCCTCTTTAAGAGAGTCTGGTAAGTTAAACTTTTGTAACTTACCCTCTGGCATTTCAACTAATTCTTTACCCATAGCTTGAAGTGCATGGCTATCTCTTTTGAGTTGCGATTTACTCGGGCCTTCATATTCTGTTGGGGGGTTAGAATCATCCATTAGACGAGAAATACTGCAGCAAGTCCCAGGAAGGAAACAAAGCCGACAATGTCAGTAATTGTAGTAAGAATAACCGATCCTGCAAGAGCAGGATCGATCTTGAGAGATCTTAATATCACGGGTAAAATAGTCCCTGTAAGCGCAGCAGCCATTAAGTTAATAGCCATTGCGAGCCCAATTATAACGGCCATTCTGATGTCTTGAAACCATACCGAAACGATACCACCAATGACCGCGGCGTATAACAAACCGTTTAGAGCACCAACGGCAAACTCTTTGCTAAGTAACCAGCTTATATTTCCTCTCTCCACTTGACCCAAGGCCATACCTCGAATCACTACTGTAAGTGTTTGGCTGCCCGCTACTCCGCCCATACTTGCGACAATAGGCATTAGGATTGCGAGCACAACTATCTTGTCCAGTGTAGCTTCGAACAAACTTATTGCTGATGAAGCTAGTATAGCGGTTAGTAAGTTGACTCCTAGCCATACGGCACGGCGAGGAGCTGTTCGACCAATGGATGAAAATGTGTCTTCGGTGTCGCTGAGTCCAGCCATTGCTAGTAAAGAATGGTCTGCATCTTCAACAATGACATCGACTACGTCATCAATGGTGATTCTTCCCAGCAGACGCCTGCTTTGATCGATAACTGGCGCAGAAACTAGGTCATAACGCTGGAAGAGTATAGCGACCTCTGAATCAATCAAGTTAACATCAATTGCTTTGAATTCTGTATTCATTACTTCGCGGACGGTGGTCGTTGGAGAGGAAGTAAGCAGCTTACCTATGGATAAATTACCCAGAAACGTGTCGTCACGACTTACTACAAAAAGATTATCCGTAGTATCTGGAATTTCTTCAAAACGCCTCAGATATCTAAGTACCACATCGACGGAAATGTCCGGTCTTACAGTAATGATCTCGGTATCCATGAGACCACCAGCAGTATCCTCACTATAGGTCAAAACAGTTTCAATACGCTGACGATCCTGCAGTGTCATTGCCTTTAATACTTCTGGTATTACTCTGTCTGGTAACTGTTGCAAAATATCAACGACATCGTCTACATCTAGCCCTTCGGTCAGCAAGGCAACTTCGGCGCCATCCATCTTATTAAGGAATTCTAGTTGTATATCATCTGACAAGTCATGCAGTACCTCACCAGAAACCTCTGAATCGACTAGACCCCAAAGAATATGACGATATTTTGGAGGTGCAATTTCAAGTTGATGCGCAATATCGGGCGGTGCGAGATTATTAAGGGTATGCCTGACCTGACTCAGCGTGACTGAATCAATAGAGTTTTCGAGTTTGGCAAGTAATTTATCGCTGACAATCATAGATTGCATTCCCGGTCGATCCACTTGATGCTGGACGAGCGTGTATTCTAACTATGTATGCTTAAATAGAATAGGAGATATTTACATTTGTCGGCAGCTAAACTTCAAAGCGCCAAATATAATTCTAAATTCACTCTCCCTCACCAAAATAATCCTCAAATAACTCTTTGACCGCGGCTTGAGCTTTCTCCTGCCCTGGCCCATCAAACTCAAATATAAGATCAGTTCCTTGGTTAGCCGCTAACAACATTAATGACATAATGCTTTTTGCATCGACTAGAGGCTGTGTTTCACCCGTATGAATTGAGCATGAGTAACGGCCTGCCAAGCTCGCTAATTTGGTAGCGGCGCGGGCATGTAATCCCAATTTATTGATAACCTTAATATTCGTACTGATCATAACAATATGCCTTGAGTATTCACTTAGGCAGCTCTTTGTGCACGATTTGTACAGAGGGGTAATCTTTTGAAAAATGCTCATGCAGCCGGTTTGATATATAAACTGACCGATGTTGGCCGCCAGTACAGCCAATAGAAACCGTCAAATAACTTCGATTATTCGCTTGGAATTTGGGGATCCATCGCGTCAAGAAGCCAACAATGTCAGCAAGCATGGCAGCCACTTCCACCTGACTCTCTAAAAACTCGATAACTCCAGCATCATTGCCGTTCTGAATTCTTAGCTCTTGCTTCCAGTAAGGATTTGGCAGACACCGCACATCAAAAATAAAGTCAGATGCATCAGGTAAACCGCGTTTAAATCCAAAAGATTCGAAGAGGATCGACATAGTATCGCTACTATTTGGCACGACAGTATTTTTAATAAGGTCTCGTAGTTGATGCAGTGAGAGCCCTGAGGTATCGATATTTTGGTCTGAAATCTTTAGTATTGGCGAAAGTATTTCTTCCTCAAGATCAATAGCTTCAGATAGACCAACAGAATCGCTACTCAACGGGTGCTTGCGCCGAGTCTCACTATATCTGCGGATTAGATCAGTCCGACGTGCCTGCAGAAAAATCACGCTGACATGAATGCCTCCGGCCTCAATTTGGCTTAATATTTCTGGGAGTTTGTTAAGATCACCGGCGATATTTCTGGCATCAATCCCGACTGCTAGCTGCGTATCATAGTTAGCGGCCTCTGAATTGAAATCATTCATTAGATCTAGCTGACTATTACCGGAGTTCTCTGAGTTGAGTTCTTTGATTAGATTGGGCAACAGACTTGCAGGCAGATTATCAATACAGGTAAATCCTACATCCTCAAGAATATTGAGAGCGGATGTCTTACCCGAGCCCGAGCGGCCACTGACAATAACTAGACGCAACATTAGTTAGCTCGCTCCAACGCTATGACGGTATTGTACAGATCCTGACTATTTTCACATTCACGCAGTAACTGTCGAGACGAACCTTTTTGCATAAGTGCGGCTACTCTCGCCAGCGTAGCTAAATGCTCGTCATTTTTTTCTTCAGGAACGATTAATGCAAAAATAAGATCAACCGGTTGATCATCAACAGAATCAAAATCTATAGGGTTTTCAAGCGTTAATAGGCACCCGTGGATTCGCTTCACCCCTGGAGCCCTGCAATGTGGTATCGCCACCCCATCCCCTATAGCAGTACTGCCGAGTTTTTCACGTGCTACGAAACTATGGAATAGATCCTCCGCTTGATCCTCATCATTGCCTAAATAGTCACTGACTAAGGATGATAAATTTTCAAGAACACGTTTTTTACTCGGCCAGGCTAAGCGGCTTTTTGTGGTTACAGGAGAGAGGACGTCAGTAATTTTCATTGTTTCGGTTAGTGCCCCCGGCGCTTTTCTTTATGCTTGATAACTTGTCGATCTAACTTGTCGGCCAATGCATCTATTGCCGCATACATATCTTCATGCTCGGCTATGGCGAAAAGTTCTGCGCCACTGACATGAACTGTAGCCTCGGCTTTCTGTCTCAATTTCTCCACGGTCAGCATTACCGTGGTGCTCGTTATTTGCTCGTAGTGCCGCTCTAGCTTTGACAATTTATTGGTAACGTATTCTCTTATTGGGTCTGTAACGTCTAAATGGTGCCCACTTATAGTCATCTGCATGTAATACTCCTTTTAGATAGCATTTTCGAATCGTTTTCTCTCACTAGAAGAGGGGATGTTCAGGCTCTCTCGATATTTGGCGACCGTGCGGCGAGCAACCTGAATTCCTTGCTGTTCTAGCAAAACCATTAGTTTATTGTCGCTTAATGGCTTTGAAGACTTCTCAGCCTCAATCAGAGTTTTTAGAATAGCGCAAACTGCCGTTGATGAATACTCTCCTCCAGAGGAAGTACCAACATGGCTTGAGAAAAAATACTTTAGTTCAAAAATTCCCTGTGGGGTGGCTAGATATTTTGCAGTAGTTACTCGGGAAATAGTTGATTCATGTAATTCTAATTTAATGGCAATATCCGCCAGAACCATTGGTTTCATACCTATTGCGCCATGATCTAGAAATCCCTGTTGCAACTCTACGATCGTAACAGCAACGCGCATCAAGGTTTCGTTACGGCTTTCTAGACTGCGTAAAAACCATCGAGCTTCAGCTAAATTATCTTTTAAATACTGATTTTGCTCACTGTTGTCAGAGCGTTTGATCAAGTTTGAGTAAACTTCATTAATTTTAAGCCGTGGTGCGTTATTGTCGTTGAGACGAACTCGCCAGTGACCTGAAACTTTTTCAACATAGGCATCTGGCGCAATATACTCTGTATTGTTAGCGGCTAATGATTCTCCTGGTCTAGGATTTAAACCTTGGATCAATTTAATAGCACCTTGCAGTTCATCTAGTGTGTACAGTGTTTTCTTTGCGAGACTCATTAAGTCAATGGACGCGATATCTGTTAAGAATTCAGAAGTGAGTCTCACTGCTTGGTTAACAAACTGCGTGTCAGTCGATAATTGATAAAGTTGGATCAGTAGGCATTCTTTAACGTTTCTAGCCAGTACTCCGGGTGGATCAAACTGCTGTAGTCTATGAAGTACAGCTAATAATTCATCTTCCTCTATTGGATTATCGGTTGCATTAGCTTCATGATGGGCGACTATATCGGTCAAGTTTTCATCGATAAATCCTGAGTTCTCGATTGAATCTATCAAAGCTTCCGCTATTTGTTTATCGCGCTCAGAGAACGGCGTTAGATTAAGTTGCCACAATAGATGATCTTGGAGTGATTCAGTAACCTGATAAACCTGTTCCCAACTGGCCTCACCACTAGAGTTTGATGTTGCAGAACTAGAGTTAAAACTCTCATCCCAGTTAGCTTCAACCGGCAAATCAGATGATTTTTCAGTAAGCCAATCACCCTCAGACTCGGCTTCGGTGACGGGTTTTTCCGTAGCGTCATCTGCGGCTGTATGACTGTTATTACCCTCGAGATTTAGATCATTACCCGCTGTATTTTCAGATTGAGAGGTAGCGTTATCATGTTCATCACTAGACGGACTAATAGCGCTTTCATCGACTTCTAGAAGGGGGTTACTATAGAGTTGTTCGGTAATTTCTTGACTTAGTTCGAGAGTAGACAGTTGCAATAGCTTAATAGCCTGCTGTAACTGGGGCGTCATCGTTAACTGTTGGCTAAATTTTAATTGTAACCCTGTGCGCATAACAAATATTCGGATATCCCTAAGAGTTATGCAATTTTAGTGCCCAACCGACCTATTTGGCAATGGAATAAACGACACTAAGTTGCTATTAGAGGGTGAAATGATCACCAAGATAGGTTTTTTTGACCTTTTCGTCATTTAATATGTGGTCGGTGGTGCCTTCGGCAATAACATGTCCTTCACCGATAATGTATGCATGCTCACAAATATCTAGAGTTTCTCTCACATTATGGTCGGTGATTAGTACTCCAATACCTTTGTCGCGAAGATGGCGAATAATATTTTTAATATCATTAACAGAGATAGGGTCGACCCCCGCAAAAGGCTCATCGAGTAATATAAATTGAGGATTAGCGGCCAGAGCACGAGCAATTTCAACACGCCGCCGCTCGCCTCCAGAGAGGCTCATACCGATACTTTTCGACAGGTGGGAAATATGGAATTCATTAAGTAATGTTGTCAGTATATCCTTGCGCTCACTGCGTGAGAGACTTTTTCTTGTTTCCAATATCGCTAAGATATTATCTTCGACGCTAAGCGTTCTGAAAATGGATGGTTCTTGTGGTAAATATCCAAGACCTCTCCGAGCGCGCCCATGCATGGGTAACGCCGTTATATCCTCTCCGTCAATAAAAACATTACCGCCGTCTTGCGCTACTAAACCGACGATCATATAGAAACAGGTGGTCTTACCCGCGCCATTAGGACCCAGAAGACCGACAATCTCACCTTGTTTTACCGACAGTGACACATCTTTTACAATGGGTCTTTTGGCGTACGCCTTAGCCAGATTTCGTGCTTCCAAGACGGCCATTAATTGGTATCCTTTAATTTGCCTGTTACTGCTTCTTTTTCGATTGTCAGATCTTTATCAGTTGTATTCTGGTTAAAAGGAGGAATCACAAGCTGAATGCGCTTTTGTTCGCCATCTTCATTGCCCGCAGCTTTCCATGTGCCCTTAATTAAGTCATAAGTAATGGTATCTCCTTTGATTGAAGTGCCATTGCGAGTCAATGATGCATTACTCGTTAAGTTAATCACATTTTCAAACACAAGATACTCAACTGTTTCAGCCCGCGCTATCATTAGAGTGTCATCAATTGCCGAGCTCTGCTGGTAACTCGCCGGAGCGCCAGTGCATGATATGCGACTGACTTTATCATTTTTGTAGTAAATGATAACTCGATCAGCATTAATCGTAGTGGTGCCTTGGCGAATGATCACGTTGCCACGATACTCTGTCAGTCCGGTTATTTCATTGCGTTCTGCATAGTCTGCATTGACGGCAATCGCTTCATTGCGATTAGCAAAAACGGGGGCCGAAAGAACTGCGAGTGCTAGGCAGAACGGCAACAGTATGTTTCTAACTAGCTTCATGAACAGCAATTACCCTGGACTTTGCAATAAAAGTTTCTTCACTAAGATTGGCGTTTAGTCCCTTACCAGAGATCGATAATGTTGGAGTAGTTAGATTAAACTTTTCATCAGTGGTTATACGCATTTTAGACGAGTCATAATTAAGAGTCTCGGCGGTCATTATGCTGTCATTTTTTGTACCCGCTATAACTGCTTCTACGGCCCCGTTCAATACCAATTTCCGTCCATCATTGAACAGAGTCCCCGAGTTAGCGGCAAACGATACGCCGGTATCCTTGCCCCCCGCTTTAGGGGTAACGGATACGAAACGCGGTGCTTTTAACTCAACTCGAGATTCCCTGTCAAACAATTCCATTCTAGACGAGGTGAGCAAAAACAACTCATCGCCAGTCTCTGAAAAACGCCGGCTACTTATGCCCGTCATATAGCTATCAACACTGCGCTTTTGAACCAATTGATCAGCATTTTTACGTATAAAAGATTCTGGGGGAGAATCCCATACCACTAAAAACCAACCAACAATTATTAGTAAGCTGAGGCTAATGAGTGATTGACGTATCAATTAAATCGCTCCACGAGATCATCAAATTTGTTCTGAGCTTTCAGTATCATCTCAGCAGTTTCGCGCACGGCACCATCACCACCGGACCGGAGTGTCTGCCAGTCTGCGCCTGCACTAAGCGTGCTACTTGCATTTGCGACAGTGATACCTAATCCGACAGCATTAATGGCTGATAGATCAGGAAGATCGTCTCCCATGAAAGCAATTTCATGCAATCCGAGATTCTGGCTCTGTAACATTTCTTTTAATGCCGTTAATTTGTCCTCGCGACCTTGAATGACAGAGGTGACTCCTAGCTCATCTGCTCGTCTTTGCAGTAATGTGGACACGCGACCAGTAATTATTCCGACTTTTACGCCGCCTTCTTGAAGTAGCTTTATTCCAAGACCATCTTGAATATTAAAAGCCTTTAATTCTTCACCGTTATTACCATAGTAGAGTTTCCCATCCGTTAGTACTCCATCCACATCAAGCACTAAAAGCTTAATCTTTTTTGCGGCAGTAATAATTACTTGGGAAGGCATAGTCACTAAACAACTCCCGCTCGAAGTATGTCATGCAGATGCACAATCCCTGCAGGATTATGGTTATCATCCTCGGCCACAAGTGCGGTTATTGTAGAGTTTTCCATAATGGTTAACGCTTCGGCAGCTAGCATATCTTGATGAATAGTTTTTGGACTAACAGACATCACGTCGCTAATTGGTGTTGTTGCAATATCGATACTTAAATCAAAAATTCGGCGCAAATCACCATCTGTAAATATTCCTATTAACTTCCCTTCCTGCGACATTATTGTGGTCATCCCAAAACCCTTTTGGGTCATCTCAATCAGAGCGGTTTGCAAGGGTTGGTCGGCCATTACTGATGGCATCTCGTCGCCTTTATGCATAATATCTCTGACACGGAGCAGTAATTTGCGCCCTAATGCGCCTCCTGGGTGCGAAAAAGCAAAGTCCTTGGCGGTAAATCCCCGAGCCTCTAGGAGTGCTATCGCAAGTGCATCTCCCATCACTAACGTAACGGTAGTGCTGGTTGTTGGTGCCAGGTTTAGAGGGCAGGCCTCACTACTTACCGACACATCTAGATTAGCGCAAGCTGCTTTAGCTAACTGAGACTGATCATCGCCGGTCATACTAATCAGAGGAATTCCCAAACGCACAATTAATGGTATTAGGGTGACAATTTCACTCGTATTACCCGAATTGGATATGGCAACTACCACATCACCTTTGGTGATCATACCAAGATCGCCGTGGCTAGCCTCTCCTGGATGAACAAAAAATGCAGGTGTACCTGTGCTGGCGAGCGTTGCTGCAATTTTATTGCCTATATGCCCAGACTTCCCCATTCCGATAACAACAACACGGCCACGACAGGATAAAATTGTTTCGCAGGCAGTAACAAATGACAGGCCGATTCGCGATGACAGTTCTTTCACTGCATCGGTCTCCATTTGGATAGTTCTCTGTCCTGACTGAATAAAGTCTGTCATTTAAAAATCCACGGTTGTTACATTTAGTTTAACTCTAAATCACTATTATACGATGAAAACATGCGATCAAGTAACCATTAGCTCACAAGCATTGAAGGCCATAGAACCATGTAGTAACTAAAGTATGCTGACAACAAGATCACGCCAATAAGTCTCGAAACAAAAGCGCCACTTGGATTTTTCCTACCTCTTAAAAGCGCAAATGCGACCACAGCTACCAGCAGAAGTGTCATCGCGGCTAGCGCTATATAATCTCGAGTAAAAACGTCCGAAGAGAGCGCAATGGGCGAAATTATCCCTGCGGCGGTCATCACCAGTAATATATTAAATAGATTAGAGCCGAAAATATTTCCAATAGCGATATCATGGTGCCCTCGTTTTGCGCTCATAACCGAAGCTGCTAGCTCAGGAAGGCTGGTGCCAATAGCGACGACCGTTAAGCCAATAATGAGGTCACTAATTCCAAAATGAAGAGCCAGGGATTTAGCACCCCACACAGTTACCTCTGCGCCCACTAGCAGTACGCCTAACCCAATAAAAAGCCATAGACTAGACTGTTTTAGGTCTAGATCCATGTCCTGCCTACTGATATCTACACTCGGTTTATCAGGATGACTTTTTTTGTATTTCACCACCATTATTAATAACGGAATGACCATTATGCCGAGGGCGAGACTTTCGATGCGATTTAGTTGGCCGTCATAGAGACATAATCCAGCCAATGCCGTAATCAGTAAAAGAACAGGGCTCTCTTCGTACAATAAATGTTTTTGAACAGGGATTGGTGCAACTAATGCAGTAATGCCAAGTACCAAACCTATATTGGCAAGATTTGATCCGATAGCATTACCTACGGCAAGCCCACCTGAATTTTTCAATGCAGCATTTATTGAAACAATAATTTCAGGTGCCGAAGTACCGATTGAAACGACCGTTAAACCAATGACTAGCGAGGAAATGCCTAGACTGCGTGCAATGCCGACACTACCGTTAACAAATTTATCTGCACCCCATATTAAGCCACATAGGCCAGCAATTAACGCGAGGATAGGGATGGAAAGTGCCGGCATGAGATCTCCAAAGATCATGTGGATTGTATTTATTCGATTACCCGAGAATGGTATAGTGAGCGACTTGAAATGTATGCAGTGTATCAGCAGAAAATTTTTAAACTAGACAATAGACAGTGAGTTTGAGTTAAAGGACTAACCTAGAGAAAAAATTATGATTAGATTAAACAGTTTTTTGACACTTTTTTTGTTCGTTTTTGGGCTGTCATTGTTGGCATCTTTGCAAGTGGCCGTTGGAGCGGTGGAAAATAAACAAGACCCATTCGCCAATATTGAGGAGATGACCTCTGAATTACTGGTGATTATTGCCGAGCACAAAAGCAACTTCCCAAACAATGAAAGCGCCTACTTTGATGCGCTTAATAATCTGATGACGGGTTTTGTTGATTTTGATTTTGTAGCGAAAAAAGTAATGGGTAAATATGCTAAATCGTCAGCGAAGGATCAGAGAGAGCGATTTGAAGCTCTGTTTCGAAAAGGATTGGTAGAAACCTATGGCCGTGGGTTGATGAGCTATGGTAACGAAAAAATTGTGTTAATTAATAAGCAAACTTTACCGGCTAAACAAAGAAGAGTGCTAGCCAAACAAGAAATTCGCAGTGATGCTGCGGTATATCCTCTGAATTATTTGATGTATCGGAAAAAATCCACGGGAGAGTGGAATATTGTTAATGTTACTCTAAATGGTATAGATCTAAGTAAAACCTTTGCTAGCCAGTTCTTGAATGCTGCGCGAAAGTCATCGGGTGATATTGATCAAGTTATTGACAGCTGGATGTCTGGGTCTAAATAAAAAGTGCTATAAAGCACCTTAAGTGAGAAAAAATGAATTCTGAAGATGTTAAAGCCCATTTAGAAAGTACTCTACTTGATTGTCATATTCAGGTGGAGAATCAAGGTAATCATTTTAATGTTGTGGCGGTTGGTGACCTTTTTGAGGGGAAAAGAGCAGTGCAACGTCAGCAACTTGTTTATACCGCCTTAAATGAGCAAATCTCATCAGGCGTTATACATGCGGTGACAATGAAGTTGTTTACGCAGCAGGAGTGGGAGCAGCGTGTCCAATAGCTTTTGGCTCCCAGCGCTAGTGATTTTTAAAGTATTTCAGTTACAAACCGTTTTTTTTAATTGAAAGGTATCCGATGGATAAACTGATTATTCAAGGAGTGGGTCCGCTTAGAGGTGAAGTTTTGATCTCTGGGTCTAAAAATGCGGCGCTCCCTATATTGTCTGGATCACTGTTATGCGATGGTCTAGTAACAATTTCTAATTTACCTCATTTGCAGGATGTCACGACAACCATTGAGTTGTTGGGGACTTTAGGGGTAAGTCTTAGCGTCAACGAAAAAATGTCTGTAGAGGTCGATAATTCGACACTCAATAGTACAACAGCACCTTATGATTTGGTAAAGACAATGAGAGCCTCCATTTTGGTTCTCGGGCCATTGCTGGCGCGCTATGGAGAAGCCAATGTATCTTTTCCTGGCGGCTGTGCGATTGGCAGTCGTCCAGTTGACCTTCATTTGCGAGGCTTTGAAGCTATGGGGGCAACGATAGAGGTCGACAAAGGCTACATTAAGGCCACGTGTGACGGACGGTTAAAGGGTGCGCGGATCTTGATGGAATTGGTATCTGTTGGGGCTACTGAAAATCTAATGATGGCCGCCACATTGGCAGAGGGTATTACTACAATAGAGAATGCAGCGCGAGAACCTGAAATTGTCGATTTAGCGAACTGCTTAAATACCTGGGGCGCTAATATTCAGGGTGCAGGCACAAATACTTTGGTCATTGAGGGTGTAGATAAGCTCGGTGGGGGATCATTTAGAGTGATGCCAGACCGTATTGAGACAGGCACGTACCTTGCCGCAGCCGCGGCCACTGGAGGAAAAGTCAAAGTTAAGCAAACAGATCCATCTACGTTAGAATCGGTTCTGTTAAAATTGGAAGAGACAGGGGCCATCATAACGGTAGGGGATGATTGGATTGAGTTAGATATGCAGGGCCGACGACCAAAAGCCGTTAGCCTAAAGACTGCACCTTACCCTGGATTCCCCACGGATATGCAAGCGCAGCTGACTGCGGTTAATGCAGTGGCTGAGGGCTCAGGGGTGATTACTGAAACAATTTTTGAAAATCGGTTGATGCAAGTCCAAGAGCTAAATCGAATGGGTGCTAAAATTGTTGTCGAGGGTAACTCTGCAATTATTACAGGCGTCGAAAAATTAACAGGTGCTCAGGTGATGGCTTCAGACCTTAGGGCATCCGCCGCATTGGTGATTGCAGGAATGGTTGCTGAGGGAGAGACTATTGTTGATCGAATTTATCATATTGACCGTGGATATGAGCGCATTGAAGAAAAGCTGAGTCAACTAGGTGCAAAGATAAATCGTGTACCTAATTAGTAAAATGAGTAATTAATACGTAACTTTAAAAAGTGAGTTAAATAGAAAGTCATGACACAAATTACCTTAGCGCTTACAAAAGGGCGTATTTTGAAGGAGACTTTGCCTCTGCTAGCGGACGCAGGGATTGTGCCTATGGAAGATATTTTTTCCAGTCGAAAGCTCGTGTTCTCAACAAATCACCCAGGATTGAGGCTGATAATTTTACGTGGCTCGGATGTGCCTACTTATGTCCAATTCGGGGCTGCGGATATTGGAGTTGCGGGTAAGGACGTATTACTTGAACATCAGGGCGACGGTTACTATGAGCCTTTAGATTTAGGTATTGCCAAATGTAAGCTCATGACCGCAGGACCCCTAGGCGTGTCACTGCCGCAAGGGCGACTTCGTGTGGCGACTAAATATATCAATGTTGCGCGCCAGTTTTATGCGGAACAGGGCAGGCAGGCTGATTTAATTAAATTATTTGGTGCTATGGAGCTTGCTCCTATCCTAGATTTGGCCCATGAGATTGTTGATATTGTCGACACAGGAAACACTCTGAAGGCTAATGGACTGGAAGCACGCGATGAAATAGCTGATATCAGTGCTCGACTAATCGTTAATAAAGCCGCTATGAAGACAAAATTTAATGAGCTTCAATCGACTGTCGACTCTTTACGTTCAGTCGTGTGCAAATGACTAGCCTCACCGATTCTCAACAATGTGAGATTGCAAGGTTAAACGCCAGTGAGTTCAATTTTTCGGATGTATTAGATTCCTTAATCGCCTGGGATTCGGTGTCTAACACGACAGTAGAATCGGTTGTTCGTGAAATTATTGCCAAAGTTCGCAGTGAGGGTGACGCAGCACTACTGGAGTATACAAATCGCTTTGATCGTCGCGCATGTGCCAATGTTGACGAGCTGTGCATCGCGCCGAATGAGATGTCAAAAGCGCTAGACTCTATTGATAAAAAGACTCGCGATGCGCTGCTAGAAGCTGCACAGCGTATCGAAGATTATCATCGTCATCAGATACAACAATCTTGGCAATATCGCGAATCAAATGGCACTTTATTGGGTCAGCAAATAACGCCTATAGAGCGCGTGGGTATTTATGTGCCAGGTGGAAAGGCAAGCTATCCCTCGTCCGTTTTGATGAATGCCATACCTGCGCGTGTTGCCGGTGTTGATGAAATAATTATGGTAGTCCCCGCGCCTGATGGCGATCTTAGTCCTGTTGTGCTCGCGGCGGCGGCTATTGCGGGGGTGAATAAAGTAATCACTGTTGGCGGAGGTCAAGCAATAGCGGCCCTAGCCTATGGTACCGAAAGCGTACCCAAGGTAGACAAAATCGTTGGTCCCGGCAATATTTATGTCGCTACCGCGAAGAGGTTTGTATTCGGCTCTGTGGGGCTAGATATGGTAGCCGGGCCCAGCGAAATTTTAGTTATCTGCGATGGTAAGACTAATCCAGATTGGGTGGCTATGGATCTTTTTTCACAGGCGGAACATGATGAAGAAGCGCAGTCTATTTTACTTAGCTGGGATGCTGAATTCTTAGACGCAGTGCACGCAAGCATGACTCGATTGCTTCCAGAAATGGAGAGAAAAGAAATTATCGCTAAGTCCCTAGCTGGGCGTGGGGCACTCATTCAGGTTGCCAATGCCGAGCAGGCAGCAGAAATATCTAATCATATCGCGCCTGAGCATTTGGAATTGTCCGTTGAGGACCCAGAAGCGTGGCTACCCAACATCCGCAATGCGGGTTCTATTTTCATGGGACGTCATACATCGGAGGCCTTAGGTGACTATTGTGCAGGCCCCAACCATGTGCTGCCGACATCAGCAACGTCTAGATTTTCGTCGCCTTTAGGGGTTTATGATTTTCAAAAAAGAAGCTCTATTGTCTACTGTTCAGAGCAAAGTGCTTCTGACTTAGGTAAAGTTGCGTCAGTGTTGGGCCGTGCAGAATCACTGACAGCTCATGCACGGGCAGCAGAGTATCGGATTAAGGATTAAGGATTAAAGTTAGTCGCACTAAAAGGCAATTCAATGAGCAAATACTGGAGTGATTTAGTGACCCAGCTGGAACCCTATATACCGGGTGAGCAGCCGAGTATGACTAATATTACTAAATTAAATACCAATGAAAATCCCTATGGGCCGTCGCCATTAGCGTTAACCGCCATGAAGTCGCTCTTGAATCAAGATTTACGTTTGTACCCACCTCCTGGCGCCGACCAACTGAAGGAAGCAGTTGCCGACTACTATGCTTTGAATGCCGATCAAGTATTTCTGGGCAATGGTTCTGATGAAGTTCTTGCGCATGTTTTTAATGGGCTATTAAAGCAATCAGAGCCGCTACTATTTCCAGATATTAGCTACAGTTTCTATCCGGTCTTTTGTAAGCTTTATGGAATTAGCTACGAAAAAATCCCTTTGGCTGATGACCTGTCACTGGATTTAGAGGGCTATAAACGTCTAAATGGCGGTATTATCTTTCCTAATCCTAATGCACCTACAGGACGCCTATTACCGTTAAAAGCCATAGAGCAACTGCTACAGAAAAACGAGGACTCGGTGGTGGTCGTGGATGAGGCTTATATTGATTTTGGCGGCCAGTCTGCGGCTATTTTGATTAATCAATATGCGAATTTACTGGTTGTTCAAACTATGTCCAAAGCAAGAAGTTTGGCCGGTATGCGCATTGGTTACGCACTTGGATCTGCACAGCTCATAGAGGGCCTTGAGCGGGTTAAAAACAGTTTTAATTCTTATCCTCTGGGCCACTTACAAATAGCAGCGGGTATTGCAGCTTTTGAAGACAAAGTGCACTTCGATAAAACGCGTAATCAAGTGATAGAGAATCGTGGATGGCTTGCTGAACAGCTAAAAAATCTTGGGTTCAATGTTCTACCTTCCGCCGCTAACTTCCTATTTGTTCAGCATAACCAAGAATCTGCTGAAAATGTTAGCGAACAACTACGCGATTTAGGTATTATCGTAAGGCACTTTAAACAGCCAAGAATTGAAGATTTCTTGCGCATCACTGTCGGCACTGAGATGCAGAACCGCCAGTTGATCACTGGGCTAGTAGGCTTGCTAAAGTAGCCCTTTGGCGATAGCTTCGCCGCGATCACCTGCAACGATACTAATTTGCCTCACTTGGTCTTGTCTAAGGATACTTAATTCAATCGGTTGCCCGGGCGAGACATTGATAATCTGACTGACACTAGCGGCGGGATCGGTCACAAAAGAGCTGTCAATTTTAAAAATAATATCACCTCGCTTTATACCCGCTTTTTCCGCGGGTCCGCCTTTAGTGAGATCTGTAACGCCAAAAACTTGAGATACGCCAAGTTGGGCTGTGATATTTTTAGGTAAAAATCCTGGATTGGCGGACATTCCAAGCCAGCCTCGAACAACTCGGCCATATTGGAGAATATCTTGCAATACTTTCTCTGCGGCATCGGCAGGGATAGCAAAGCTAATTCCAGATGCGCCAGCAACGTTGAGGGTAGCTGTGTTAATGCCCAGTAAATTACCGTAAGCATCAATCAGCGCACCACCTGAGCTACCTTCATTTATACTCGCGTCAGTCTGAATAAAGTTTTCAAAAATATTTTCTTGCTGGATACTTCTACCTTTAGCGCTAATGATACCTTGGGTGACCGATTGGCCTATTCCTGATGGGTTACCAATCGCTAAAACAACATCACCAATTCGAGCGTTGGCAGGATCTCCTAAAGAGATAGGCGTTAACCCCTCTAAATTGATTTTCAGCACGGCTAAGTCAATTTCAGGATCACTACCGATAACCGTCGCAGGCGCTTCTCGGCCATCATATAACAGCACAAGAATTTTAACGGCACCATCAATCACATGGTGATTAGTTAAAATTACGCCATCCGGTTGCATGATGACACCTGATCCTAAAGAGGTTCTGGGAACATTATCATTAGCCGAACGCTTTTCTTTCAAGGTATAAATATTGACTACTGCTGGCGCAGCTAAAGATACTGCCGCAGCGTAGGAAACAGTGCCGGACCAGTCAGATCCAAGATTGGATTGACGTAATGCCATTGAATCAGTAGCTTGAGCCGTCTTACTTGGCCTTAATTCAGGGACCACTAAAATCAACACAGCAGCAACAAATAGACCGACGGCCACCGGTTTGATTAAGAAATCAATAAATAATGTTCTTTTGGACTCTTTCACTTAAGTACCCTGTATTGTTCCCTAATTATGCCATAACCCCCAACCTTGGGAAGGAACCTTTTGGTGGTGCTTTACTTACGTAATAGGTTTGACAGTTTTGGATTTGGCTTCAATGATGCTCTAAAAATCAACAAAATATGTCCAATAGACTGAGTTAACACCGCTTTATGAGTTTGACAAATTTCGTCGCTAATCAATTTTTTAGCGGCTCTATCGCCCACAGACACTTTTATTTTAATTAATTCATGATCGGTTAGGGCTCGTTCGATTTCGGCATTGACCGAGTCGGTGAGACCTTTATTGGCGATTGTCACGATTGGCTTAAGATTATGCCCTAAACGACGTAAATGTTTTTTATCTGCTGCAGAACTTGTCATAATGTGACACTCAAATAGTAAGACGACATTCTAGCGAAAACTAACCCATGGCGAAATCTAAAGATCGTAGTTGGATAAAAAAACATGTCAACGACCCTTATGTTAAAAAAGCACAGGTGGATGGCTACCGATCTCGTGCTAGTTATAAGCTGCTCGAGATTGTCGAAAAAGATCGCCTAATCCGATCGGGCATGACAGTCGTAGATCTAGGGTCTACGCCGGGAGGGTGGTCGCAAGTTTCTGCTCGACTGGTTGGGCATGAAGGAAGAGTTCATGCGCTCGATATACTGCCTATGGATACTATCGCAGGCGTTGATTTTATTCAGGGCGACTTTACTGAAGAAAATGTTTTTGAAGAACTTATGACGTTGATTGAAAAACGGCCTGTCGACCTTGTAATTTCTGATATGGCCCCCAACTTAAGTGGTAACAAAGCCGTTGATCAACCAGCGATGGTATATTTGGCAGAATTAGCGCTTGAGTTGGCAGGAAAGGTGTTGTCCAGCAATGGTGTTTTTATTGCTAAGTTATTTCAAGGCCAAGGATTTGACGCATTTGTGCTAGATGTTAGAAAATTGTTTAGAGAAGTGTCTATTATTAAGCCAGACGCTTCAAGATCGCGGTCTCGGGAAGTGTACCTGATGGCCAAAGGCCTTAAAGCCAACTAGAGAGGAACGGAAATTGAACGATTTGGCAAAAAACATAGTGGTATGGTTGGTGCTAGCGGCCATTCTAATGTCCGTATTCAACAGCTTTGCCCCAGAGCCTGAAGACAATAATATTGATTACTCCGTCTTCTTGAGTGAGGTACGCAATGACCGAGTCAGCGAGGTCGTTATTGCCGACTTGATTATTCAGGGTGAGCGTAACGACGGCACTAAATTTAGATCTGTGCGTCCGAATATTCAAGACCCCAAGCTTATGGATGACCTGGTCAACCATAACGTCAACGTTATTGGTAAAGAGCGTGAAGAGCCCAGTCTGTTTACGCAGTTGTTAGTTGCCGCGTTCCCCATTTTATTGATTCTCGCTATCTTTGTGTTCTTTATGCGCCAAATGCAGGGCGGTGGTGGTGGTAAAGGCGGTCCCATGAGCTTTGGGAAAAGCAAAGCTAAGTTGCTGACCGGTGATCAAATTAACACTACGTTTGCCGATGTTGCTGGTGTTGATGAGGCAAAAGAAGATGTGGCCGAGCTTGTCGAGTTTTTGAGTGACCCAACAAAATTTCAACGCTTGGGTGGTCGAATTCCGAAAGGCGTATTAATGGTGGGCCCCCCTGGAACCGGTAAAACTCTGCTTGCTAAAGCGATTTCCGGTGAAGCTAAGGTTCCATTCTTCTCTATCTCTGGTTCAGATTTCGTTGAAATGTTTGTCGGTGTTGGTGCATCTCGAGTTCGAGATATGTTCGAGCAAGCCAAGAAGCAATCACCCTGCATTATCTTTATTGATGAGATCGATGCGGTCGGCCGTCATCGTGGTGGCGGTCATGGCGGTGGTAATGATGAGCGCGAGCAAACTTTAAATCAGCTGTTGGTTGAAATGGACGGTTTTGAAGGCAACGAAGGCGTTATTGTTATAGCCGCTACTAACCGTCCCGACGTACTAGACAAAGCGTTGTTGCGCCCTGGCCGATTTGATCGCCAAGTCTACGTCAGCTTGCCCGATATTCGTGGTCGCGAACAAATCCTAAAGGTTCATTCGCGCAAAGTACCCCTTGAAGACAATGTAGACTTATCGATCTTAGCGCGAGGTACACCAGGCTTCTCCGGTGCTGATTTAGCTAACTTGATTAATGAGGCTGCGCTTTTCTCTGCACGTGGTAATCGTCGTGTCGTAAGTATGGAAGAATTTGAGAAAGCGCGAGATAAAATCATGATGGGCGCAGAACGCCGGTCAATGGTGATGTCAGAAAAAGAGAAAACAAACACCGCCTACCACGAGGCGGGACACGCCATTATTGGCCGTTTAGTGCCTGAGCATGACCCAGTTCACAAAGTCACCATTATTCCCCGTGGACGTGCGCTTGGTGTCACTCAGTATCTTCCAGAGGAAGATCGCTATAGCATGAACCGTACTCAGCTGTTTAGTCAGTTGTGCAGTTTGTTTGGCGGGCGTATTGCCGAAGAGTTAGTGGGCGGTTTCGATGGTGTTACCACAGGCGCCTCTAATGATATCGAGCGAGCGACTCAGATGGCACGTAACATGGTGACCAAATGGGGTTTGAATCGAAAAATGGGGCCTATTTTGTACGGCGAAGATGATTCCCAGGCACCCGGTGGCGGTAACACTCACTATTCAGAAGATACCTCCAGAGAAATTGATCAAGAGGTAAAGACTATTCTTAATGATGCTTATGCGCGGGCGACAACATTATTAGAGGATAACAGAGACATCCTTGAATCAATGAAAGATGCACTCATGGAGTATGAAACCATTGACGCTGATCAAGTAGATGATCTGATGAATCATCGTCAAGTGAGGCAGCCACGCAATTGGCAGAAAAATGACTCGGATAGTAATTCTGGCGGAGACGGTGCTAGCAGTGCGAAAAGCGATGCTACCGAAGATCGACCCATTGGTGGTCCAGTCGAAGACGCTTAACTGTTTTGGTATTTTAAAAACCCTGGGTTACCATTTGGTCTCAGGGTTTTTTTATATTTTTAAGGTAGTGAAAAATGGCAAGCTCAATATTGCACTGTGGCGCTAAGCACCTCGACCTATCGCGGCCCTCGATCATGGGTATTGTCAACGTTACGCCAGATTCGTTCTCAGATGGCGGCGACCTTTATGACAACGCTCAGCTTGATCTCAACAAAACTCTCCACGTTATTGAAAAGATGCTTGCCGATGGCGCTGATATTATCGATATTGGCGGAGAGTCGACACGACCTGGAGCCGCTGTTGTGAGTACCCAACAAGAGCTAGACCGTGTAATACCGGTATTAGAAGCCGTCGTTGAGCGCTTTGATGCACTAGTCTCAGTTGATACCAGTACCGCAGAAATGATTACTGAATCATCAAAAAAAGGCGCCAGCCTTATCAATGATGTACGAGCCCTCGGTCGAGAAGGTGCACTTGCTGCGGCAGCATCCTCACAACTGCCTATCTGCCTAATGCACATGCAAAATCAGCCTCAAACTATGCAAATTGAGCCCACTTACACTGACGTAGTTGCAGAGGTTTTAGCATTTTTAGATGAGCGGAAATATATCTGTATGAAGGCTGGTATTGACAGCCAAAAAATTATTCTTGATCCAGGGTTTGGATTTGGTAAGACCTTAGCCCATAATCTCACTTTGTTTGGCGCGATTGACCAATTCGTTGCCACGGGCCATCCGGTATTGGTGGGTGTATCTCGAAAAACAATGATTGGTCAAATGCTGGGACTAGAAAATACGGACGAACGTTTAATGGGAAGTGTGGCTTTGGCGTTATTGGCTGCCCAGCGAGGCGCCGCAATTCTGAGAGTGCACGACGTGCTTGAGACGAGACAAGCCATTGATGTATGGAAAACAACTATTAAGGATGAAGATTAAGCAATGAGCAGAAAATATTTTGGAACCGACGGTATTCGTGGCACGGTGGGGCAACACCCAATCACCGCTGATTTTATGCTCAAGCTGGGTTATGCAGCGGGTAAGGTCTTGACCCGAGATACCAAAGTTAAAAAGCGCGTGCTCATCGGCAAAGATACCCGTGTATCAGGCTACATGTTTGAATCCGCATTGGAATCAGGACTGATTGCTGCTGGTGTTAATGTCGACATGCTTGGCCCCATGCCAACGCCGGCTATTGCCTACTTAACCCGCGCATTTCGGGCCTCGGCAGGCATTGTTATCAGTGCCTCTCACAATCCGGTGGCTGACAATGGCATCAAGTTTTTCTCCGCTGACGGCTACAAACTACCGGATGAGGTTGAGCTTGAAATAGAGCGTCTGATTGATGAGCCACTGACCACCAATGATTCGTTCAATCTTGGAAAAGCGCGGCGTATCACCGATGCAACCGGCCGCTATGTTGAATTTTGTAAAGGGTCACTACCTTCACAGTTTAATTTAACGGATTTTAAAATAGTATTGGACTGTGCCAATGGTGCTACCTATAACGCGGCACCTAAAGTATTTAAAGAGTTGGGTGCCAAAGTTATCACCATGGCCAACGAACCCAACGGTTTTAATATCAACGATCAGTGCGGATCTACCTACATGGAAGGGGTTTGCGCCAAAGTGGTTGAAGAAAAAGCCGATTTTGGTATTGCCCTAGATGGTGATGGCGACCGAGTATTATTCTCTGACGCCAATGGTGAGGTTGTAGATGGCGATGAGCTAATTTACATTATCGCTCAATATCGTCACCAGTCAGCTGTTGGTTGTAGCGGCGTTGCCGGTACTCTCATGAGTAATTTGGGAATGGAGTTAGCACTCAAAGACTTAGGCATTCCCTTTCTGCGCACCAAGGTGGGCGATCGATATGTGGTTGAAGCGCTCAAAGAAAATGGCTGGAGCTTAGGTGGTGAGGGCTCTGGACATGTACTCTGTAGTGATTTAAACACCACCGGCGATGGTATCGTCGCGGCACTGCAAGTTATTCGAGCCATTTCCGACAGCGGAAAAACCTTGGCAGAATTAAAAACCGGTATGCAAAAATTCCCACAAATTATGATTAACGTGCGCCTTGCTAAGAAGGTTGATATTAGCAACAACGGTGCAATCAATTCAGCGGTGGCAGAAGCAGAAAAGAAACTAGCGGGCCGCGGCAGAGTGCTATTGAGACCGTCCGGTACAGAGCCGTTGATTAGAGTCATGGCAGAAGGCGATGACCAAGCCTTAGTAGAGCAGCAAGTTCAAGCCATTGCTAAGGTTGTAGAACAGCAGGTAGGTTAGCAATATTAGTAACGGAAAAGCGCTTTTCCCAGTTGTAAAAAAAGCGTTTGTCGGGTAGGCTTTGCGCCCCTTTTCAAGGCACCTCAGAAAGGATTGTGTGAGATGACTAAACCGCTAATTGCGGGAAACTGGAAAATGCATGGTAGCGCCAACAGTGCGGCTGATTTAGCCAAGCAGTTAGCCTTGCATGACAACACCTTCAACGGTGTTGAAGTGGTTGTTTTTCCGCCTGCAGTGCACTTAGAAAGGGTAGTTGGGGCATTTGTGGGTAGCAGTGTCGGTGTTGGTGCACAGAACATGTCTCAATGGTCCTCTGGGGCTTATACCGGTGAAATATCTGGAGACATGCTAAATGACATGGGTTGTCACTATGTATTAGTAGGCCACTCAGAGCGACGAACACTGTTTGCCGAGAGCAATCAGGTAGTCGCTGAAAAATTTAATGCCGCACAGCAACAAGGCTTAACGCCTATTCTGTGTGTTGGTGAGTCACTGCAGCAACGTCAGCAGGGACAAACAGTAAAGGTTGTCACCGAGCAAATTACCGCCGTGATAGACCTAGTAGGTATTGAAAGCCTCTGTAAAGGCGTCATTGCTTATGAGCCGGTTTGGGCCATTGGTACCGGTGAAGTGGCTAGCCCAGAACAGGCCCAGGCCGTCCATGCAGAGATTCGCTCTCAACTGGGTAGTCAGGGCGCAAACACCAGAATCATCTATGGTGGTAGTGTTAAATCGAGTAATGCCGGCGCTATATTTGCACAGCCAGATATAGACGGTGGCTTAGTTGGAGGCGCCTCACTTGAGGCAACAGAATTTTCTAAAATTGCACAGTTAATGGTACAAGGGTAAACGTAAAATCATGGAAAAATTTATATTAATCTTTCACTTTTTAGTGGCATTGTCTCTTATTGTCCTTATCTTGCTTCAACAAGGAAAGGGCGCTGAAGCAGGCGCATCCTTCGGAGCAGGGGCATCTCAAACAGTCTTTGGCAGTGGTGGTGGCTGGAACTTCTTCAGCAAAATGACCGCTATCTTGGCAACCGTATTTTTTGTCACCAGTGTCAGCTTGGCTATTACCGCCAAGAACAAGACCGTCATAGATGACTTTGGTGTACTCGGCTTAGACGCTATTCCAGTCGAGCCGGCTATGGAGACAGAGCTTCCTGGTCTTTCATCCGATGACTTTAAAGCATCAGACGAGTCAGAAATTCCTCAGTAGCTGTATCTGCGGTAACCCCGTTTCAATGCCGGTACCTCACCGGCTTGTTGTTCTACGGGGGTTGGTCACTACTAACCGTTTGAAGGTATAAACCTCAGCGTTAGTGATGAAAGGTTTGAACAACGTTAGCTTAAATTTAGTTTTGCGCGGATGTGGCGGAATTGGTAGACGCGTCAGCTTGAGGGGCTGGTGACTTAGGTCGTGGGGGTTCAAGTCCCCCCATCCGCACCACTAAATTTGAGAATCATCATCGCTCCATAGTTAGCATCTTTTAGCGTCTTTCCAAGATCACCGGTACGCCATATTTTGGTCTGGTGGTCAGGCTAATCAGTGGCTTAATATTTGCGTTAGGGGTTAGGTTTAGCTTAAACCGCTGAGTTGTCATGGCTAAGATAAATACCGCTTCCATCATGGCAAAGTTGTTGCCTAGGCACAGTCTTGGACCTCCGCCGAACGGTATGTAGGCGTAGGGGTGTCGTTGTTTCTCCGCATCGGCATCAAATCGGTGGGGATTAAAGGTTTCCGGATTTTCCCAGAAGTCTGGGTGTCTGTGCAGTAGATAGGCACTAAACAGCGCATCGGAGCCACCCTTTAGAGCATATTTTCCTAAGACATCATCGTTCTCAACATGCCGCGGCAAAAGAGGCACAGGAGGATATAAGCGCATGGTTTCTTTAAATACTTTTTGACAGTAGGGCAGATTGCTAAAGTCATCGGCAACTGGGGTACGCGTACCTAGCACTTGGTCAACTTCTTGTTCTACCTTGGCCCGAACATCAGGTTGCTGCGCCAAGATACTCCATAACCAAGACATGGCATTGGCGGTAGTTTCATGGCCGGCAATAAACATGGTCATGGCTTCATTTCTGAGGTCTTCATCGCTTAATGGCTGCCCAGTTTCCTCGTCTGTGGCATCCATTAACATTTGTAGCAGGTCCATGGGTTTTTCATCAGTCACTTTTCGCTGACGAATAATGCGATAAATAATGTCGTCTAGTTGGGCAATGTATTGAGGGTACTGTTTATTACGGTTGCTGGGTAATTTGTACAACAGTGGAAATGGAAGTACAACACGTTGATTGGTTGCTGCTAACAGAGGGTTAAAAATATCGGCAACAGTTTGAATGTCTTCGTCAGACAGAGCGGTACTAAAGAGGGCTTTAACTACCACTTTGAGTGTTACTTGCATCATGGCATCAGTGGTTTCAAGTGTTTTGCCGTGATCACAGATGGTCTCCCATTCTGTAAGCATTTCTTCAATGCAGTCGGTCATTATGGTAGCTAAGTTAGCGATCTTTTTACGATGAAAATACGGTTGTACTGCGAGTCTTTTTCGGCGCCACTCATCACCCATTGCGGTAAAGGTGCTCTCGCCCAAAACGACCTTCACCATTTTGAAACCGATGGTTTTCTTTGTGTAGTTTTTGCTATTGCGTGTGAGCATGTCTCTGACGAGATCAGGGTGGTTAACAAGATAGACATTTCTTTTCAGGAGCTTGAATCTCACCACGTCCCCATAGGTGTCGCTAATAGATTGCAGCCAGTCAAGTCGATTAGCGCTGGCTAACTTAGCGATGTTTCCAATAAAAGGATAGCCTTTTGGGCCTTGCGGTTTGATGTGCATTGGAGGCATACTCTTTGGCAGTAGATAATTTAGGTAAATAGATTAGATTAATTAGGTAATATTAGCTAATTTAACAAAAGTGTGCAATTTAAACTAGGCATTTATGAAGACCAACGAAAAAATACGGAATCAGGCGCTCATATTGTTCAATGACAAAGGCGTTGATCAGGTTTCCTCTTTGGAGATCAGTCAGGCTTTAAAGATTAGCTATGGCAATTTGACGTACCACTACAAAAAGAAAGACGATATTGTTTTGGCGCTCTATAGTCAGATGCAGCAAGAGCTAAATACAGCTATTAACCGTCTTGTGCAGTGTATTTTTGAGGAGACGTTTTACCTTAAATTGGTTAACGAAATTTTTGAGATTATTTGGGACTATCGATTTATTTATCTGAACATCAATAGCCTGATGAATCAGTTCGAGTTTATTGCTGAATCAGAAAAATCCTACTCTGCCACGCGTATAAAAATTCTTAATCGAGCTAAAAAATACCTGATTCAAGAGGGCTATTTAAAGCCTGAAGCTAATAACAATTACGAGTCACTTATTCAAAACTTAAATATGATTTTGTACGGTTGGATCACCGATGCCAAATTGTTTTATGAGGGTGATGAGGCCAAAAAAATAGAGGTTTATGTGTCCCTCTTTTATAACGTTGCTTTGACCCACATTACGGAAAAAGGTCGGAAGCGGTACCAGCAAATTAAGTAGTGTTTAGAGCCGCCACTTGGTTTTATTAACCAACCAATAAAAAGAAACCGGCATTGTAGGTGCAATGCAAAATGATGGGTGCGGCTATGTTTTGGGTGCGTTCTTGAATATAACCAAAGACTAGTGAGGGTATAAAGGTTGCGAAAGCCCAGGCTGGTGAGTGGTTAATAAAGTGAGCCAGTACAAAAACACTACTTGTCATGATGTTTGCCAATGATAGTATTGACCAATTTTTTGCGAAGCGCTTTGCAATCAGAGGTTGTATGACGCCTCTAAAAATAAGTTCCTCCACAATGGGATAAAGCAGGACTAGGTTTAGTAAGATCGAAATACTAGTGATACCGGTGATCCCTCTATTCGCGAACAGCCATAGCCACACGGGTAGCGGCGCTAGCAGCATGAGAAAAAATATTGGGTCTTTATAAAACTTACGCATGGTTTAACATTCGTGGGTTAATAGTATTTTTGTGCGCCTGTGTTAGTCGTGGGAAAAAGCTAAACCGTACTTCTGGTAAAAGCCTAACCATTGCGTTAAACCTAACGCTAATTTAGTGCTTCTGAATAATACCTTCTTCTTTTGAATAGTACATGCATTTGAGCCGAAAGAATTTACAATGCCTGAACAGATTTATAACAGCGAGAGAGCAATGCTAGGTAAAATTATCGGTGCGATTTTTGGATTCATCATAGCAGGTGGAGCTTTTGGTGCTGTATTAGGCATTTATTTGGGGCATCAATTTGATCGTGCTCGGTCTGGCCCTATTACGGGCGGACAGCAGCAACAGGCCCAAGACTCGTTTTTTCGAACCGTATTTAGCTTATTGGGTCACGTGGCCAAGGCTGACGGGCGTGTTTCCAGCGATGAAATAACGCAAGCCGAACAGTTGATGGATAAAATGAGACTGGATACGGCTACCCGAAAAGAAGCCATCAGTTTATTTAAACGCGGCGCTTCAGCAGATTTCTCTGTCGATCAAACTATGCAGGAGTTTATGCGTGTCTGTGGCAGGTACAATAATTTAAAACGACAATTACTAAATTATCTGATAGCTCTGGCAATGGCAGATGGTGAGTTAGATCAATCAGAGCAGGATGTGCTAGCTAAAATTGCACGCCATCTAGGGTTTAGTGCTGCGCTGTTTGAACAATTCATTCAGATGATTAAGGCTCAGTCACAATTTAGAGGCTCTCACTCAGGCCCCGGCGCCAGCCGACCATCAAAAGATCAATTGGCAGATGCCTACCGCGCTCTGGGCGTTAGTTCGGATGACTCTGATAGTCAAATTAAAAGGGCATATAGAAAGCTCATCAGCCAAAATCATCCGGATAAATTAATCGGTCAGGGTATGCCAGAAGATATGGTTAATCTTGCCACTGAAAAAACTCAAGAGATACAAGCCGCGTATGAATTAATTGTGGAGCATCGTCAGTAATCCATGGGTTCTGTTGGGGAAAGCGAGACAAAAAATTTAATTAGACAAAAAGCGCGACATTAGCAATGGGTTGTTGACCTCCTCGCAGAGCGTACCTATAATGCACCTCCTCAAAAAGAGGCTGGCCTGATTGTTATGGGGCCACGGTGTCGGTGCGGGATGGAGCAGTCTGGTAGCTCGTCGGGCTCATAACCCGAAGGTCGTTGGTTCAAATCCAGCTCCCGCTACCAATTTAATAAAATTGACACCAAAAAAGTAATGTGCAGTCAGTAATTTTTGTCTATGATTGCAGTAGGAGGCAGAGAAAGTTATCGCTTTGAAAGGGCTGCTTCTTTTATGAAGGTTATTCGCGTCGGGTTCGGCGCAAGTCGAAGAGCCCCATAATGGGGCTTTTCTTTAGAAGTTAAAAAATGGGCCACGGCCCATTTTTTGTTGGTTGGGAGAATTCCATGGCTGTAGCCGATAGTAAGATCAGGCAATTACTTCAGCCGATTGTTGAGGCTTTGGGGTGCGAGTTGTGGGGCATTGACCTTCAGTCAGGGGCCAAGACTAAACTCTTACGAGTTTTTATCGATAGAGATAATGATCTAATCGGTATTGAAGATTGTGAGAAAGTAAGTCGTCAGGCCAGCAGCATTCTTGACGTGGAAGGGGTGATTAATGGCGAGTATATTTTGGAAGTTTCTTCGCCAGGGATGGATCGCCCGCTTTATGAGCTAGGGCATTACGAGAAGTTTGTTGGAGAAGATATTTCACTTAGGTTGCGCTTTCCCTATGAGGGACGCCGTAACTTTAAGGGCCGGTTGACAGGTGTTGACGGTGACGAAATTATTTTGGTGGCAGCAGATCATGAATTTCTGTTTCCGGTTGAAGGTATAGAAAAGGCTAACGTGGTTCCTCGCTTTTGAGGCATGTGGAGTTTAATCAATGAGTAAAGAAATTTTAATGGTTGCAGAGGCCGTATCCAACGAGAAGGGTGTGGGCCAAGGTATAATTTTCGAAGCAATTGAGCAGGCGCTGGCAACGGCGACTAAAAAGCGCTACGAAGAAGGCGCTAACATTCGCGTTGTGATCGACAGAGAGACGGGCGACTACGAGTCCTTCCGTTGGTGGGATGTGGTTGCTGATGACGTTATGGCTGAACTGGGTACCCAGTTCACGACCGAAGAGGCGATCGAGAAAGATCCAACCTTAAAGGTCGGAGATACGTTTGAAGAATCGGTCGAGAACATCGCCTTTGGCCGAATTGCCGCACAAACTGCAAAACAAGTTATTGTTCAGCGAGTAAAAGATGCTGAGCGCGAAATTATTGTCAATCGCTTCAAACAGCGTGTTGGCGAGTTGTTAAACGGGACGGTCAAAAAGGTTACAAGAGATCACATCGTAGTCGACTTTGGTGACAATGCTGAAGGGATGCTACCTCGAGAAGAGCTAGTAGGTAGAGAGATCTTCCGTATCAACGATCGTACTCGAGTAATTTTACTCGGTATTCGCGAGGAAACTCGTGGTCCGCAGTTGTTAGTCTCGCGAGCAACACCTGACATGTTGGTGCAGTTATTTAAAATCGAAGTCCCAGAGATTTCTGAAGGCATTATTGAAATTAAGGGTGCCGCTCGAGATCCAGGTCAGCGCGCTAAAATTGCTGTAAAAAGCAAAGATGCTCGGGTCGATCCTGTTGGTGCGTGTGTTGGTATGCGTGGAGCACGAGTACAGGCGGTTTCAAACGATTTGGACGATGAGCGTGTCGATATTATCCTTTGGGATGATAATCCTGCTCAGTTAGTGATTAATGCAATGGCGCCTGCTGAAGTTGAGTCTTTGATTGTTGATGAAGATTCCCACTCAATGGATGTCGCTGTCAATGCTGACAATCTGGCGCAAGCTATTGGTAAAGGCGGGCAAAATGTACGTCTTGCTTCTGAGCTAACCGGCTGGACCATCAATGTGATGACCACTGAAGACGCTCTAGAGAAACAAGAAGCTGAATCATCTAACTATGTTGAGAGCTTGATGGAGGCGCTTGATGTTGACGAAGATGTTGCGGTTGTGTTGGTTGAAGAAGGGTTTACTAGTCTCGAAGAGGTCGCTTATGTGCCGCTAGAAGAGATGAGTGCCATTGAAGGCTTTGACGAAGACATTGCTGAAGAGCTGCGCGCGCGCGCCAAAGATGCTTTATTGACACGTGCCCTAGCCAGTGAAGAGCAGCTTACAAATGTTGAGCCAGCTGAAGACTTACTGACAATGGAAGGCATGGATAAGTCCTTGGCCTACAAATTGACCGCCAAAAATATCATTACTATGGAAGATCTTGCCGAACAGGCTGTTGATGATCTGATGGACGTAGAGGGTATGGACGAAGAAAAGGCGGCAGTATTAATAATGACTGCACGTGCACCTTGGTTCGCAGAAGAATAAAGCGAATAATTAATCGGGTTGTAATAGAGGATAACCGATGGCTGAAGTTACAGTAACTGAATTAGCAAAAACCGTGGGAGCATCTGTCGATCGTTTGCTAATGCAAATGAAAGAAGCAGGTCTTTCCCATGCGTCGGCTGAGGCCACGGTCTCCGATGATGAGAAGCAAATCCTGCTTGGTTATCTCAAAGGGTTGCATGGTGAAAATTCGGATGAACCAAAGAAAATTACGCTAAGGCGCAAGACAGTCACTACGCTTCGGTCCGGAAATCGTAAAACTGTCAATATTGAAGTGCGTAAAAAACGTACTTACGTAAAGCGTAGTGACGAAGAATTGCAGGCGCAAGTTGACCTTGAGAGTGAAGTTAAAGCTCGTGAAGAAGCCGAACTAGCGGCCCAACAGCTCGCTGAATTAGAGGCGCAAGCGGCGGCTGAAGCGGTAACTTCTGAAGCCGTTGCTCCTGAAGCGGCCGTCCCTGCTAGAAGAAGCTCGGGCACTGACAATGTGGAAGAGCAGCGAATCGCTGGTATTTTGAATCGTCGTAAAGCCGCAGAAGATGTACTTAAAGCAGCAGAGCAGAAGGCTGACGACAAACTTGCCGAAGAAGCGCGAAAAGCGGCTGAAGCGGCTTCTGTGCTTGCCAGTGAGGAAGCTAAGAAGGCCGGTAAGACTACCAAGCATGTTCCTATAGTGGCTACCGAACCGGTACAAGATAAAGCGCGTAGACATGATAAGCCAAATGATGATGATGACAAGTTAGCCAGAAAGGCTAAGAAACCGCTTGGTAAATCGGGTAAGAAGAAACCTAGATTACAGCTCGATGATGGCGATGATAGGTTCGGTAAAGGCCGACTTAAAGCTTCTCGCACAGCGCTTAAAATGGATAACAAGCACACCTTTAAACGACCCGTAGAAAAGAAGACTTTTGAAGTTGCGATTCCTGAAGAGTTAACTGTGGGTGAACTAGCCGCCAAGATGGCACTCAAAGCAGGTGTCGTTGTAAGAGGGCTGATGAAGTTAGGCGTGATGGCTAATGTTAACGAAATAATTGATCAAGAGACTGCTTTTTTGGTGGTTGAAGAGTTGGGTCATCAGCCAATAGCTGCCGTTGAGAATACCGTTGAAGACCAGTTAGCCAGGCAGTTTGAAGACATTGAAAGTGTCAATGACGGAGAGACTCGCGCACCAATTGTTACGGTAATGGGCCATGTCGATCACGGCAAGACCTCATTACTTGACCGAATAAAGAAAACTCATGTTGCTTCGGGAGAAGCGGGTGGTATTACACAGCACATTGGTGCATATCATGTTAATACACCCAAGGGCATGGTGACCTTCTTAGATACACCAGGTCACGCAGCCTTTACAGCTATGCGTGCACGTGGAGCCCAGGCCACTGACGTGGTTATCTTAGTGGTTGCTGCCGATGACGGGGTAATGCCTCAGACAGAAGAAGCAATTCAACATGCTAAAGCAGCTGGTGTACCTTTGGTTGTTGCCATCAATAAGATGGACAAAGAAGGTGCAGATCCAGAGAGAGTGACCAGTGAGTTGGGCGCAAAAGATGTTATCCCTGAAGAATGGGGCGGTGATACTCAGTTTATGAAAGTATCTGCCGAGACCGGTGACGGTATTGAGGAATTGCTCGAAGCAGTGCTGTTGCAAGCCGAACTACTTGAATTGAAGGCCCCTGTTGATGTGCCTGCTCGCGGTGTGATTGTCGAAGCAAGGGTTGATAAAGGTCGTGGTGTGGTTGCTACGGCTCTTGTACAGCAAGGTACTCTGCGTAAAGGTGACTTTATGCTGGCCGGCGAAAGTGTCGGTAAGATTCGAGCTATGACCAACGAGATGCAAAAGCCGATTATTGAGGCTGGACCTTCTATTCCGGTTGAGATTTTAGGGTTAGATGAAGTTCCTAACGCCGGCGATGAGTTTTTTGTGGTTGCCGATGAACGAAAGGCTAAAGAAATTGTTGATTTAAGAGTTACCAAATCTCGTCATGAGAGAATGTCTCGTCAGCAAGCTGCCAAGATGGAAAACATGTTTTCTGATATGGGCAGTGCGCAGGTCAACAAGCTTAATTTAATTGTTAAAACAGATGTAAGAGGCTCACTAGAGGCAATTAACAGTGCGCTACATGATTTTGCAACCGATGAAGTTGCTGTCGATATTGTTGCGTCTGGTGTCGGTGGTATTACCGAATCAGATATCAACTTAGCCTTGACCACTGGTGCTATTGTTTTGGGCTTCAATGTTCGAGCGGGCGGTTCCGCTAAGGGATTGGCTGAGAAGGAAAATATTGAAATTCGTTACTACAGCATTATCTACAATCTGTTGGATGAAGTTAAGTCAGCTCTTTCTGGCATGTTAGCGCCAGAAACTCGCGAAGAAATCGTAGGTATTGCAGAAGTGCGTGACGTATTCCGTTCGCCAAAATTTGGCGCGATTGCTGGATGTATGGTGACTGAAGGATCTGTTCAACGAAGTAAACCTATTCGAGTGCTTCGTGATAACGTGGTTATTTATCAGGGTGAATTGGAATCTCTGCGTCGCTTTAAAGATGAGGCTAGTGAAGTGCGTAATGGCATGGAGTGTGGTATCGGCGTTAAGGATTACAACGACGTCAAGGCTGGAGATCTCATCGAAGTGTATGATATCACTGAGGTAAAGCGTTCACTTTAATGGGTTCTATGTATCGAACTAACCCATAATTAGGTGTAACTAAAGACTACTATGCCAAGAGAATTTACCCGAGCAGAACGCGTTTCAGATGCCGTCCAACAAGAGTTGGCGGTATTGATTCGTGAGGGTGTTCGTGATCCTAGAGTAGGTATGGTTAGCGTCACTGATGTCGATGTGAGCCGTGACCTAGCGTATGCAAAAATACATGTGACATTTCTAGGTGAGCGTACTCAGGAAGAGATCGACGAAGCGATGAGCGCCCTAAACGGTGCATCTGGTTACCTGCGAAAATTACTCGCGTCTAGTATCAAACTACGTATCACTCCCAAGTTGACCTTTTTGTTTGACGAAAGTGGTCGTCGAGGTCAGCATCTTTCAGCACTGATTGATTACGCAATGTCAAAGCAACAGGACTCCGATCAAGATGATCAGCCTGTGGACAACGAAGGTCATTAGCATTGGCTCGTAGGCGCAATCGAGGTCGTTCAGTAAACGGTATTTTTCTGCTCAACAAACCTCTGGGGTTATCATCTAACCAGGCTTTACAGCGGGTTAAAAATCTATTTGATGCGAACAAAGCAGGTCACACTGGCAGTTTAGATCCGCTTGCGACAGGTGTGTTACCCATTTGTTTGGGTGAGGCAACCAAGTTTAGTCAGTTCTTACTGGATTCAGATAAACACTATCGTAGTACTTTTACTCTCGGTGTGCGCACTGAGACCGGTGATTGTGATGGTACTGTGCGCCAAGAACAAGACGCCTCAACGGTCACTGAGAAGCAGATTGAATTAGCAATCGAGGCTTTTAGAGGCGATATTCTGCAAATTCCGTCTATGTATTCCGCTTTAAAACACAATGGCCAGCCTCTCTATAAGCTAGCTCGCCAAGGTATTGAAGTTGAGCGAGAAGCTCGCCCGGTGACTATATTCAAATATAATATTTTAGGGTTTCGTCCAGGACCAAAGGCGGAGTTAGATGTGGAAGTCCATGTGAGTAAAGGGACTTATGTCCGCAGTTTAGCCGAAGATTTGGGAAATGCTCTTGGTTGTGGGGCTCATGTCAGCGCACTGCATCGTAATATTGCTGGGCCTTTCACAGACGCCGATACAATGACGCTTGAAGAGTTGCAAAAATTGCGAGAAACCGTTGAACCGACAGGCCTTGATGAGTTACTTAAGCCCATGGATATTGCGGTGGCAGACCGAATGGCGGTGGAATTATCAGCGGTAGTGGCCGGATATTTTCAATTGGGTCAGCCGGTGATGTCAAATCAAGCCTTTCGTAATGGTCAAGAAGGGGATATAGTGCGCGTCTTTCGCGAGAGCGGAGACTTTTTGGGTGTCGGTGAAGTTACCGCAGAAGGCCAGGTGGCCCCGAAAAGATTAGTGGTTGAAGACGCCTAGAGCGTTAAACCCTTGCAGGAAAAATAGTATTCAGATGGTTTGAGTTAATAACCATCGATAAATGCTGGTACAGAAGTACCAGTTCTTAAGTTGGGTTGTCTGTAAATATGCGCGGGCAAACCTGAATTTTTTAACTCGCATATTGGAGTGAATCATCATGGCACTAAGTGCAGAAGAAAAAGCCGCAATCGTCGCTGAACATGCTACCTGTGAGAATGATACAGGATCACCTGAAGTGCAGGTTGCATTGCTAACCGTAAATATTAACAAGCTACAAGGCCACTTTGGCGATCATAAAAAAGATCACCATTCACGTCGCGGTCTTATTCGAATGGTTAACCAGCGTCGCAAATTACTCGATTATTTGAAGGGTAAGAATGTGGAACGTTATAGCCAACTGATTAAGAAGCTTGGTTTACGTCGATAAGTGTTCATGGTGCGGCTCCTATTTAGGGGCCGTACTGTTATTAGTGAACATCTAATTAAATCGTCTTTACACGATGCCTGTATCTATGCTGATCGAGTTACTTATGGCTATTCTTTGTGGTAGCTATAAGTAACCCGAGCAGCGCATAAGCAGGACGTAGACAAGACGCTACAAGGTAAATAACAAAGGTAAAATTATGAATCCTTTAATTAAGAAATTTCAATACGGTAATCATACCGTTACGTTGGAAACAGGCCGTATCGCCAGACAGGCAACCGGTGCTGTTTTATGTTCAATCGATGATACATCAGTACTTTGTACTGTTGTTGGCGCAAGAGAAGCCAAAGCAGGTATGGATTTTTTCCCGCTAGGTGTGCATTACGTCGAGAAAGCCTATGCTGCGGGTAAGATCCCAGGCGGATTTTTCAAGCGTGAAGGTCGACCTAATGAGAAAGAGACTCTGACGTCAAGATTGATTGACCGTCCAATTCGTCCTCTTTTCCCTAATGGCTTTAAGAATGAAGTTCAGGTTGTCTGTACTGTTATTTCAGCAGAGAAAAATATCGATCCAGATATTGCCGCAATGATCGGAACATCGGCTGCGCTTTCAATCTCTGGTATTCCCTTTAACGGGCCTATTGGTGGTGCTCGGGTTGGTTATACCGAAGAGTCTGGCTATCTTCTAAACCCAACTTATAGTGAGTTGGCAGGATCGTCACTTGATATGGTTGTAGCGGGTACTAAAGATGCTGTTCTTATGGTTGAGTCTGAGGCCAGTGAGTTATCAGAAGATATCATGTTAGGCGGTGTTCTTTTTGCTCACCAAGAAATGCAAACAGTAATTAGCGTTATCCAGCAACTTGCCGATGAAGCTGGAAAGCCTCGTTGGGACTGGCAGGGTGAAGTTGAGAACGCTGAACTTAAAGAAGCGTTACACAACTTAGTAGGCGCTGAGGTTGATGCGGCTTACCAGGTTGTTGATAAGCAAGAGCGAGTGGTCAGTGTAAACGCTCTGCGTGATCGCGCTTATGCGGAATTAGCCTCTGAAGATGGTACGTCAGTAGACGACATTAAAGATGCGTTTAAGAAGCTCGAAAAGAAAGTAGTACGTGGCAGAATTATTCGTGGCGAGCCACGGATTGACGGCCGTGACACTAAAACAGTTCGTGGTATTAACGTTGAAGTGGGTATTCTTCCTAAGGTACATGGTTCTTCGCTGTTCACTCGTGGTGAAACTCAGGCGATCGTTGCTGCAACCCTGGGCTCTACTCGTGACTCTCAAATGATTGATGCGCTTGAAGGCCGTCGCGATGATCCGTTCATGTTGCACTATAACTTCCCTCCCTACTCAGTTGGCGAATGTGGCCGTATCGGCTTTACTAGCCGTCGTGAAGTAGGTCATGGACGTTTAGCGCGTCGTGGTATCAATGCGGTACTACCTAATCCTGAAGAGTTCCCTTATGCCATGCGAGTGGTATCTGAGATTACTGAATCTAACGGTTCTAGCTCTATGGCATCGGTTTGTGGTTCAAGCTTGGCATTAATGGACGCCGGCGTACCATTAAAAGCACCGGTTGCTGGTATTGCTATGGGTCTAGTGAAAGAAGACGAAGGCTTTGCAGTTTTGACTGATATCTTAGGTGATGAAGATCATCTTGGCGATATGGACTTTAAAGTTGCCGGAACAGCAGCGGGAATTACTGCTCTGCAGATGGATATTAAAATTGAAGGTATCACTGAAGAAATCATGGAGATTGCGTTAGAGCAAGCCATGACTGCCCGACTACATATTTTGGATGAAATGAACAAGGTACTTGCCAGCGGTCGTGACGAAGTGGCTGACACAGCACCACGTATGGGTGTTATGCAAATTGATTCAGATAAAATCCGTGATGTAATTGGTAAGGGTGGTGCGACTATCCGTGGCCTTTGTGAAGATCATAACTCAACCATTGATATTAATGATGATGGCGCAGTGAAGATTTACTCAGAAGATACTGAAGGTCTGAATGCTGCAATGGATGCTATTAAAGCAATCGTTGCCGACCCAGAACCAGGTACTATTTACGACGGTAAAGTTGTACGCATTGTAGACTTCGGTGCTTTTGTTAACTTCATGCCAGGTACCGACGGGTTAGTTCACATCTCACAGATCGCGCAAGAGCGTGTTGCTAAAGTCACGGACTACTTGACCGAAGGTCAGGACGTGCGGGTTAAGGTTACGGAGATTGATAACCGTGGCCGCGTTAAGCTGTCGATCAAAGAAGCTCAGATAGAAGAAGGCACTGTGCCTGAGAAAGCACCTGCACCAGCCGCAGAATCTGCTCCTGCTGCAGACGCTACTCCTGAGTCAGAGCCAGAAGCATAGCTTGATAGTAACGTAGTAATAAAAAACCCCGGTTATTAACCGGGGTTTTTTTTGACAAAAATCTACTAGTTCTATCGATCAGCTAATTTACGATGATGCCAAACTGAGTAGCTCTGATGCATGAGACAGCGTTTGTTCTGTCACAGTGGCCCCGCCTAACATGCGCGCAAGTTCGTCTATCCGTTGCTGCTGATTTAAGGGCGACATCAGAGACTCTGTATTGTTACCCTCTACAGTCTTGCTTGCTAAGTAATGATGATGGGCATGAGCGGCAACCTGAGGTTGGTGAGTGACACTTATTACCTGCCCTCGATTACCCAACTGTTTGAGTAAGCTCCCAACAACATCTGCAGTGCTACCTCCAATACCGACATCGACCTCATCAAAGACCAGTGTGGGTATATTTGAATGACCTGCGGCAACTACTTGGATGGCGAGGCTAATTCTTGACAGCTCGCCGCCAGAGGCAATTTTTGCCAGCATTTTATGAGGCTGACCGGGATTGCTCGCTAATAAAAACTCAATATCTTCCAAACCAGTAGATCGATATTCATCGCTAGGATTTGGAGAAAGTTGTATTAGTAGTTCCGCTCCTTCCATTGATAAGGATTGCAGTTGTTGATTAATCTCAATTGCCATGGTTTTTGCCGCCACTTTTCGTTTAGCGGACAATTTCTTTGCAAGGGCCATATATTTTTCAGACAAATCGGCTAGCTTCAGTTGTAAAGCGTCGACATTTTCACTGCCGCCGAGAAGACTTTTCAGCTCGGACTCTAAACTGGTTTGGGTCGCTTCTAGCTGGTCTGGCGATACTCGATGCTTGCGAGCTAACTGAAAAATTACCGACAGTTCATCTTCAACCACCTGAAGTCTTTGAGGGTCTGCCTCAAATTTATCGATATGGTGACCAAGCTCAGTGATCGCTTCCTCGACTTGAATCAAGCCGCCTTGCAGAAGTTCTTCAGTCGTTTCTAGCGCCGCAGGCTTATAATCTATGGTTGCCAAAATAGAAAGAGCTCGGTTAAGGCCGTCGCGCAAATTAAACCCTTCAGCTTGCTCACAAATAGACAGCAAGCTATGGCTGTCTTGAACTATTTGTTCAGCATTGGCGAGTGTTTTTTGCTCTAACTCGAGTTGGCCTAAATGCACCCTTTTAAGATCAAGCTGTTGCAGTTCAGTGACTTGAAAGCTGAGCAATTCTTTTCGAGCATCTAATTCATCAGAGCGCTTCAGAAGATTATTTAAGTCATTATTGGTTTTATGCCATAGGGTGAAATGGCTGGCTATCTGTTTAGTTAGATCCTCGGCCTTTGCATACTCATCTAAAAGACGCCTGTGAGTATCTTTTCTTAGCAGTGATTGGTGCTCATGCTGGCTGTGAATATCTGTGAGCATATCACCCAACTCTTGTAGTTGAGACATGGTACTGGGTTGGCCGTTAATATAGCCCTTAGAGCGACCCTCGGTAGTATATATCCGCCGTAGGATACAGTTTTCATCACTATTGAAATCATTATCATATAACCACTTTTTAGCATCTTCGATATTGTTAACATCAAAGGTTGCAGTAATTTCAGCACGTGGCTTTCCATGCCGAATAGTATCGGTATCTGCGCGGTCGCCCAATGCCATGCCGAGCGCATCTAAAACCAATGACTTTCCAGCACCCGTTTCACCGGTTATAGCAGTAGTCCCTTTTTCGAATTCTATTTCAAGAGATTCAACGAGGGTGTAATTATTAATAGTGATCGAAAGAAGCAAAGTTTTTACCCGCCGATTAATAAAAAGCCATGGCAAGCATATTTTACTGTTGCCATCGCTTGAAACTCAGGAGTTTGTCCCCATATTTAGCACTAGGGTAAAGGTTACTAACCACCGAATCAATAATCTTAGTGATTCGCGTAATTGTTAAACAGAGTTTGAGGAAAAGAGTATGCATGAAGAAGTAAATGAGGGCGAAGAAAAGACCTTGGATTCAGCTGATACTGCAGCTGAAGCAATAGCGGCTGAGAAAGCGAAAGATCTTGATGCGGAGATCGTTGAGGAGCTTTTAGCAAAAGATCAACTATCTGAGACAGAAGAACTGCAGGAGCAGGTTAGTAAGGCCAATGATCAGGTACTTAGAGTTCAGGCAGAAATGCAAAATGTCCGACGCCGCGTTGAGCGCGATGTAGAGAACGCTCATAAGTATGCGTTAGATAAATTCACTGCCGAGCTGCTACCTGTAGTAGACAATCTTGAGCGTGCATTAAGTACGATTGACGCTGCCGATGACGCACAAAAAGCCGTAGCGACGGGCCTAGAGTTAACGCTTAAATCTTTCTTTGATGTCCTCGGCCGTTTCAAAATTGATGTTGTAGACCCTGCAGGCCAACCCTTTGATGCTGATCTGCATCAAGCGGTCAGTATGGTACCCAATCCTGATTTGGAGCCTAATACGGTAATGGATGTATTCCAAAAAGGTTATACGCTCAACGGCCGTCTAGTGCGTCCGGCGATGGTCGTTGTATCAAAAGCGGGTTGATTAAAAAGGGTTATTTGAAGTCAGGTACCCTTGAAGTTTCTAAACCCACACCCATATAAGGGTTAAGCAAATATTTTTTTAATAAGACCTGTCGAAGGTTTTAAGACAAGTAACGGAGAGTTAAGAGATGGGAAAGATTATCGGAATTGATTTGGGTACAACCAACTCATGTGTGTCAGTACTTGAAGGCGATAAGCCCAAGGTAATTGAGAATGCAGAGGGCGCAAGAACGACTCCCTCAGTAGTCGCTTTTGCTGATGATGGCGAGATTTTAGTAGGCCAGTCGGCAAAACGACAGGCCGTGACTAACCCTGAAAATACAGTTTATGCGGTGAAGCGTCTTATTGGTCGTCGTTTTGAAGATGACGTTGTGCAAAAAGACATCAAAATGGTTCCCTATAAAATCGTTAAAGCAGATAACGGTGATGCCTGGGTAGAGATTAAAGGTGATGCTAAAGCGGCACCACAAATCTCGGCTGAAATTTTAAAGAAAATGAAAAAAACCGCTGAGGACTATCTTGGCGAAGCAGTGACTGAAGCGGTAATTACTGTACCAGCTTACTTCAACGATTCTCAGCGTCAGGCAACTAAGGATGCAGGGCGAATTGCAGGTTTAGATGTTAAGCGGATTATTAATGAGCCTACTGCAGCGGCATTGGCATATGGCATCGACAAGACTCCTGGCGATAGCGTTGTTGCAGTCTATGATCTGGGTGGCGGAACGTTCGATATTTCGGTTATTGAAATAGCCGATGTCGATGGTGAAAAGCAATTTGAAGTGCTAGCTACTAACGGTGATACGTTCTTGGGTGGTGAAGACTTTGATATGCGCTTAATTGAGTACTTGTCAGCAGAATTTAAGCAGGACAGTGGCATTGATTTACACGGTGATCCGTTGGCTATGCAACGCTTGAAAGAAGCGGCTGAAAAATCGAAAATCGAATTATCATCAAGTCAGCAAACAGAAGTTAATCTACCGTACATTACTGCTGACGCTACTGGTCCCAAACATTTGGTAGTTAAGTTGACTCGTGCCAAGCTCGAATCCTTAGTAGAAGATTTGGTTGAGCGTTCTTTACAACCGTTGAAGACGGCTCTGAAAGACGCCGGCAAGTCTACATCAGAGATTGATGAGATTATTTTGGTGGGTGGTCAAACACGCATGCCAATGGTTCAAGACAAGGTAACTGCGTTCTTTGGTAAAGAGCCCCGCAAGGATGTTAATCCCGATGAGGCTGTAGCCGTTGGTGCTGGTTTGCAAGGCGCCGTTCTCTCTGGTGACGTTACTGATGTATTGCTATTGGATGTTACCCCCTTGAGCTTAGGTATTGAGACTATGGGTGGTGTAGCAACCCCAGTGATTGAAAAGAATACGACTATTCCTACTAAGAAATCACAAATATTCTCCACTGCTGATGATAATCAAGCTGCTGTGACGATTCACGTAGTTCAAGGTGAACGCAAGCAGGCGACTCAAAATAAATCGTTGGGTCGTTTTGACTTGTCGGATATTCCGCCTGCACCAAGAGGCATGCCACAGATTGAAGTTACCTTTGATATCGATGCTAACGGTATTTTGAATGTGGGTGCGAAAGACAAGGCGACGGGTAAAGAGCAGTCAATTATCATCAAAGCCTCATCAGGACTGTCTGATGAAGAGATTGATGCCATGGTGAAAGATGCAGAAGCTAACGCTGCTGAAGATAAAAAGTTTGAAGAACTGGTTCAGGCGCGTAATACCGCTGATGGCCTGGCGCATGCGGCTAAGAAAACCTTGGAAGAGGCTGGTGATAAAGCTACTGATGAGGAAAAAGCCGCGATTGAAGCTGGTGTTAAGCAGGTTGAGGCAGCAGTTCAGGGCGATAACAAGGATGCGATAGATGAAGCTGCTAAAGTGCTTTCTGAAGCCTCAGCTGGATTAGCTCAAAAGCTTTATGCAGAGCAAGCAGAAGCGGGCGAGCAGCCTGCAGACGAGCAAGCTCCGGGCGATGATGCTATGGATGCCGAGTTCGAAGAAGTGAAAGACGAGGATGCTAAAGAAGATACTAAGTAATGTTTGTTTGAGTGGGCTCATTGGTTGTTAAGTTTAGGCGCGAAGTGAATTTTGAGCGATATCTCAAAATAACCCTCGCGCCTCTTTATTTAAGGCTCTATCTATCGCGAAAGCGCTGTAGATAATAGTTGGGAAGTAAGCAAAGTATGGCTAAGCGGGATTATTACGAAGTACTTGGAGTGGATAGCAGTGCCTCTGCTCCAGAAATAAAGAAAGCATTTCGTCGCATAGCGATGAAGTTTCATCCTGATCGTAACCCAGATGATAAAAATGCTGACGAAAAATTCAAAGAAGCCCAAGAGGCTTATGAAATACTGAGCGATGCTGATAAAAAGTCTACCTATGACCGGTTCGGGCATGCTGGATTAGATCAAAGTGGTGGCGGTCAGCAGGGTGGCGCTGGTTTCAGTGATGTTTTTGGTGATGTTTTTGGTGATATTTTCGGCGGTGGCGGAGGTCGTGGCCGAAGTGGTCCGGCTAGAGGCTCAGATTTACGCTACGATTTAGACCTCGATTTAGAGCACGCTGTAAAAGGCAAGACCGTGCAAATTGAAGTGCCTACCATGACGCACTGTGATCCATGCGGCGGTTCGGGTGCTCGGAAAGGTACGGCACCGGTAACCTGCGATACATGTGGCGGGGTAGGTCAGGTGAGAATGTCTCAGGGCTTTTTCTCTGTTCAGCAAGCTTGCCCAACATGCCGTGGTCGTGGAAAGATGATTTCGGATCCTTGTGGTACATGTCACGGACAAGGTGTTAAAGAAGAGCGTAAAACACTTTCTGTAAAAATTCCTGCTGGTGTCGATACTGGCGATAGAATTCGCTTGTCCGGTAAAGGAGAGGCGGGCCCTCAGGGAGGTCCTGCCGGTGATTTGTACGTACAAATGAATGTGCGCGAGCATAATATTTTTGTCCGCGATGGAAGCAACTTACATTGTGAGGTGCCTATTAGTTTCGCTCAGGCGGCGTTAGGGGGTGACCTTGAAGTTCCTACACTATCGGGTAAGGTTAAGTTAAAGATCCCTGCTGAAACTCAGAGTAGTAAGCTATTTCGTCTGCGTGGTAAAGGAGTGGCTCCAGTTCGGGGTGGTGCGCAGGGTGACTTGTTATGTAGAGTCGTAGTTGAGACGCCGGTTAATCTAAGTGCTGAACAGCGTGCTTTATTGCAAAGCTTTGATGAAAGTTTAGCGGGCGCAAGTAAGCATTCTCCGCGCAGTACTAACTGGTTTGATGGTGTGAAGAAATTTTTCGATAACCTGACGAGTTGAGTGTAAAGTAATGCTTGGTGTCAATAATTAGGGCGTTTGATTTAACGAGGAGAGATGTGGTGCGCAATATAGCGATTACTGGAGCCGGCGGCCGCATGGGTAAAGCGCTGATTGAAGCACTGGCTGCAACCGATGGTGTGCAGTTAACTGCGGCTATCGAACACTCAGCCAGTCAGCATGTTGGTAGTGATGCCGGAGAGTTGGCAGGGATTGGACGCAATAATGTCACAGTGGTGAGTTCGGTACTTGACGTGGTTGATGCGTTTGACACTCTTATTGATTTTAGTGTCCCAGCTTCGACAGCAAATAATGCTCAGGTTTGCCACCAGTATACTAAAAAAATGGTTATTGGGACCACGGGTTTAACCTCAGATCAACTCCAATCTGTTCAATCCGTCAGCGAGAGTGCCGCTGTTTGCATGGCATCAAATTTTGCAACGGGGGTGAACCTCTGTTTTAAATTAGCTGAGATTGCTGCGCTAGCACTTGGTGATGACGCTGATATCGAGATTAGCGAGGCTCATCACAAGCATAAAGTTGATGCACCATCAGGTACTGCATTGTCGCTCGGTCATTCTGTGGCAAATGCTTTGGGTCGTGATCTTGAAGAGGTCGCCGTTTATGGGCGAGAGGGTTTGTCTGGTGCTCGTGACGCTAAGGCGATTGGCTTTTCTTCAGTAAGAGCTGGCGATATTGTTGGAGATCACACTGTTTTATTTGCCGCTGATGGTGAGCGAGTGGAAATTACTCATAAGGCATCGAGCCGGGCTGCCTTTGCTAGGGGTGCGGTGCGAGCTGCCAAATGGCTGGCAGATAGAGATGTTGGTATGTTCGATATGCAAGATGTTTTGGGTCTCAAATAGCTGATTTTAAAGCCCTAGGCTAGTCGCTATGTTTTGGTGAATTTTTGATCCGCGGCAATGGACAATATGGTCCTTTTTCCCTATAATTCTCTCCTAACACCGCGGTAATAAAAAGCGGTCTCGTTCTGAGAGGTTAGAGCAAAACAGAGTATTTTATTTAAGCGAGATGAGACCAACAGTTTCGTCTCGCTTTTTTGCAAACTTAAGAAAATTTTGCTTATCATTTCAGAGTTATTTTTATTGGGATTCAATTAGCTAGACTGGTTGTGATCTTAATTGGCTGAACGTCAAATATTTAGGAGGTTGTGTGAATTCCCATACTCACCGGGAAGCCGTACTTGCACTTGCAGACGGAACAATTTTCAGAGGAACTGCTATTGGTGCGGAAGGTCTCTCTGTTGGTGAGGTGGTTTTTAATACAGCCCTCACTGGTTACCAAGAAATCCTCACTGATCCCTCTTACGCTCGCCAAATTGTCACCCTGACCTATCCCCACATAGGTAGCACGGGTGTTAATACTGAAGATGAAGAATCGGACACAATATGGGCAGCGGGGTTAGTTATTAGAGACTTACCTCTACTGGCATCAAACTTCCGGAGTGAAGCAAGCTTAGATGACTACCTTAGCGGCAAAAATATACTTGGAATTGCCGATATTGATACTCGAAAATTAACTAGAATACTGCGTCAGACCGGTGCTCAAAGTGGTTGCATCATGACTGGCGATATTGATGAGCAAAAGGCTCTAGCCTCGGCTAGAGAGTTTGCTGGTCTAAAAGGCATGGATCTGGCAAAAGAGGTGACTGCCAGTACTAGTTATCCATGGACAGAGCACAGTTGGGTTCTGGGTGAGGGCTATAAGTCACAACAGCCTGGTAGCGCTAAGTATAAGGTGGTTGCCTATGATTATGGGGTCAAGCGGAACATTTTACGCATGTTAGTGGACCGTGATTGTGAGTTGCTTGTGGTGCCAGCAAAAACATCGGCTGAGGAAGTGTTAGCGATGCATCCAGATGGTGTTTTTCTCTCTAACGGACCAGGAGATCCTGAGCCTTGTGACTATGCCATTACCGCGATAAAAAAGATCTTAGAAACTCAAATGCCGGTTTTTGGGATCTGCTTGGGACATCAATTACTCGCGCTAGCCTCAGGGGCTAAAACGATGAAAATGAAGTTTGGGCACCACGGTGCGAATCATCCAGTGGAAGATATAAAAAATAATATTGTAATGATTACCAGTCAAAATCATGGGTTTGCTGTTGATGAAGACAGTTTACCCAACAATCTAGCCGCTACGCATCGCTCATTGTTTGACGGATCATTACAAGGTATACACAGAACGGATAAGGCCGCTTTTAGTTTTCAAGGCCACCCTGAAGCGAGTCCCGGCCCCCACGATGCGGCCCCTCTATTTGACCACTTTATAGATTTAATGGAAGCTAACCGATATGCGTTAGCGGAGTAAACATGCCAAAAAGAACTGATATAAAAAGTATTCTCATCATCGGTGCAGGGCCGATTATTATTGGTCAGGCTTGTGAGTTTGATTATTCTGGAGCCCAAGCTTGTAAAGCCTTAAGAGAAGAGGGTTTTAGAGTTATTTTGGTGAATTCCAATCCAGCCACGATCATGACTGATCCTTCAATGGCTGATGCGACCTATATCGAACCTGTTGAGTGGAATACTGTAGCAAGAATTATTGAGAAAGAGCGGCCTGATGCGCTACTGCCAACAATGGGTGGCCAGACCGCACTTAATTGTGCCTTAGATCTTGCCAAGCATGGAGTGCTCGATAAATTTTCGGTTGAAATGATCGGTGCCAATGCGGATGCGATTGACAAGGCTGAAGATCGTGAGCGATTCGATAAGGCAATGAAGGCAATCGGTCTGAGTACGCCTAATTCTGGGATTGCTCATAGTCTAGAAGAAGCGACTCAAGTTGCCGATCAATTTGGTTTTCCATGTGTTATCCGCCCCTCATTTACCATGGGTGGTTCTGGCGGTGGTATTGCCTACAACCGTGAAGAGTTTGAAACCATTTGCCGCCGTGGTTTGGATCTTTCGCCGACCAATGAACTGCTGATTGATGAATCGCTAATTGGCTGGAAAGAGTTCGAGATGGAGGTTGTCAGAGACCGTAAAGATAATTGTATTATTGTCTGCGCGATCGAGAACCTTGACCCTATGGGTATTCATACCGGTGACTCAATCACTGTTGCTCCGGCTCAGACACTGACGGATAAAGAATATCAGATTATGCGTAATGCCTCGATCAAGGTGTTGCGCGAAATTGGCGTTGAGACCGGTGGCTCTAATGTCCAGTTTGCGGTTAACCCTGAAGATGGGCGACTAGTCGTTATCGAGATGAACCCTCGGGTTTCTCGATCATCTGCATTAGCCTCTAAAGCAACTGGCTTTCCAATTGCAAGAATTGCGGCCAAGTTAGCGGTGGGATATACCTTAGATGAGTTACAAAATGAAATTACTGGAGGTGCTACTCCGGCATCCTTTGAACCCAGTATAGATTACGTAGTAACTAAAATACCGCGCTTCGCGTTTGAAAAGTTTAGTCAGGCAGATCAAGCCCTAACTACGCAGATGAAGTCTGTGGGTGAGGTTATGGCAATTGGCCGGACTTTCCAAGAGTCGATGCAAAAAGCATTGCGCGGTTTAGAGGTGGGTGTAGCTGGCTTCGATCCAAAAGTTGATACCAGCAACGATGATTTTGGCGCTGTTTTATACAACCAATTAGCCGAAGCGGGCCCTGACCGAATTTGGTATCTGGCTGATGCTTTTCGACACGGCATGAGTTGCGATGAAATATTTGGAATTACAAAAATAGATCCATGGTTTTTGGTGCAAATTGAAGATCTAGTTATTGAAGAGAGCCACTTAAATGGTAAGACGCTTCATGACCTCGATGAGAAATGGCTTTATAGCCTAAAGCGCAAAGGATTCGCGGATCGCCGCTTGGCAGATATTTTAGGGTGTTCTGAAACTGAAGTGCGTGAGCATCGTTATAGCTTTGATATGCACCCTGTATACAAGCGAGTAGATACCTGTGCAGCAGAATTTTCGACTGAAACGGCCTACATGTATTCTACCTATGAAGAAGAATGTGAGGCACAGCCTAGCAACAAAGATAAGATTCTTGTACTTGGTGGCGGTCCCAATCGTATCGGGCAGGGGATCGAATTTGATTATTGTTGTGTTCACGCCGCTTTGGCGATGCGTGAAGATGGTTATGAGACCATTATGGTCAACTGCAACCCAGAAACTGTCTCTACCGACTATGATACCTCCGATCGTTTATTCTTTGAGCCGGTGACCTTAGAAGATGTACTAGAGATTGTTCGTCTTGAAAAGCCTAAAGGAGTCATTGTCCAGTTTGGTGGCCAAACGCCGCTAAAACTCGCCCGTGCTTTGGAAGCGGAAGGTGTGCCGATCATTGGCACTACGCCAGATGCCATTGATCGTGCAGAAGATCGTGAGCGGTTTCAGCAAATGATTGAAAAACTGGGTTTACTTCAGCCCCACAATGCCACTGCACGAAGTGCAGATGAGGCGGTTGAATTAGCTAAAGGAATTGGTTATCCGCTAGTGGTGCGGCCCTCTTATGTTCTTGGTGGACGAGCTATGGAAATCGTCTATAAAGAAGACGAGCTGCGACACTATATGAAAACCGCCGTTCAGGTTTCAGATGATTCTCCGGTGCTATTAGATTTCTTTCTACCTAATGCTATTGAGATGGATGTCGATGCGGTTAGTGATGGAGAGCAGGTGGTGATTGGTGCAATTATGCAGCACATCGAGCAGGCGGGAATACACTCCGGTGATTCAGCCTGTTCATTACCACCTTATAGTCTTAGTGAAACCGTACAAGACGAAATGAGAGAAGTTTGTAAGAAGATGGCTCGTGAGCTTGGTGTGCGTGGGTTAATGAATGTTCAGCTCGCGCTGCAGGATGATAAAATTTACGTTATTGAAGTAAATCCAAGGGCATCCCGCACAATTCCTTTTGTGTCAAAATGTATTGGTGTCTCTCTGGCGAAAATAGCAGCACGCTGCATGATAGGCCAGACGCTTGAACAGCAAAATTTTACAAAAGAAATTATTCCACCCTACTTCAGTGTAAAAGAGGCAGTGTTCCCGTTTAACAAATTCCCTGGCATCGATCCGATTCTTGGGCCTGAAATGAAGTCTACAGGCGAAGTGATGGGCGTTGGAACAACATTTGCTGAGGCCTATGGAAAAGCCGAATTAGGCGCTAGTGATGAAATTCCAAGTAAGGGAACCGCGTTTGTTAGCGTTCGTCAACGTGACAAAGATCAGTTACCAGCACTTGCTAAAAAGTTGGTCACACTTGGCTTTAAGCTAGTTGCTACCAGAGGAACTGCGCTCGCCATTGAGGAGTCCGGTTTTGAAGTGCAGATGGTTAATAAAGTGAAAGAGGGTAGGCCGCATATAGTCGACATGATTAAGAGTGATAAAATCGATCTAATCATCAATTCCACCGAAGGTCGACAGGCTATTGTTGATTCATCGACTATCCGCTCCAGTGCTGAGCAACATCGCGTGTACTACACGACGACTATGGCAGGTGGTAATGCTGTTTGTGAAGCGTTGAATTTTGCCGGTGAAATTGAGGTTAGGAGTTTACAGCAGTTACATAAGGAGATTATTTAATGCAAAAGAATGCAATGACAGCCGAGGGAGAATCTGCGCTTAGGAAAGAACTGAACAACTTAATAAAGGTTGTACGACCTAGTATTGTTGAAGCAATTTCTACTGCACGGGAACATGGCGATCTTAAAGAGAATGCCGAGTATCATGCCGCTCGTGAGCAGCAGAGTTTTGCTGAGGGCCGTATTCAGGATATTGAGGGAAAGCTATCTAATGCGCAGGTAATCGATATATCGAAGATACCTCAGGGTGATCGTGTCATCTTCGGTTCTGTAGTGACCATTATTAAAATGGATACTGATGAAACGGTTACCTATCGAATTGTTGGCGATGATGAGGCGGACGTAAAAGCGGGTAAGATTTCATATCAGTCACCCATTGCCAGAGCCCTAATCAGTAAAGAGATTGGCGATGTCGTCGTGGTAAAGGCGCCGAGTGGCGATGTTGAATATGAAATTGACGATGTTGTTTACCAGTAAACGTTAAGAATTAGCCGATAGTAAAAAGATCATCAACGCCTTTTGCGCGTGCAGTCGGTTTTCAGCCTCATCCCACACCACCGAAATAGACTCATCCTCAAGTAGTTCTTCCGATACTTCCTCGTTTCTATGAGCCGGCAAGCAGTGCATAAAAAGAGCATCGTCCGCTGCATATGACATCAATTGATGATTGACCTGGAAGCCAGAAAATTGCTCTAGTCTTGCCTTAGCTTCAGACTCCTGGCCCATAGAGGCATAGACGTCGGTTGTTACTAATTGCGCGCCTGCTACGGCTTCCACAGGATTTCGTGTAAGAGTAACTCGGTCACCGGCCTCAGCAACCAGTGTTGCATTTGGTTCATATCCTTCAGGGCAGGCAATGTTCAATTTGAAATCAAGCGTTATGGCGGCATTGATCCACGAGTGACATACGTTATTGCCATCGCCAATCCATGCTACTGTCTGTCCTTGAATTGAACCTCGGTGTTCAACGTAGGTTTGAATATCAGCTAAAAGCTGGCAGGGATGGTAGTCATCGGTCAGTGCATTAATAACGGGGACCTTAGAATACTTAGCAAACCGCTCGATTTTGTCATGAGCAAACGTTCTAATCATGATTAAATCTACCATACGCGAAATGACCCGCGCCGTATCTTCCACAGGCTCATCTCTTCCCATCTGTAAATCATTGGATGACAGAAAAAGAGCACTGCCGCCCAGCTGAGCCATTCCAGCTTCAAAGGACACTCTTGTTCGCGTTGAAGACTTCTCAAAAATCATACCCAGCACCTTTCCGTCAAAGACCCGTGCCTGACGGCCTTCCTTGTGAGCAGTTTTAAGTGCTATAGCGGACTGAATGATGTGATTACATTCATCGGAGCTCAAATCTCTCAGAGTAAGAAAATGTCGAATAGCGATGGTTTATCTCCTTATTAGTCAGACTTAAAGTCTCTGATTAGCGGTACTAAAATTGTGATCAGCAGATCAACCTCTTCGTCAGTCAGAATAAATGGCGGGAGTAATCGAATAACGGAGTCTGCGGTGACATTAATTAACAAGCCTTTCTCAATAGCGGCGGCGAATAAAGATTTACAGGGCTGGTTTAGCTCGATGCCAATCATGCATCCCATACCGCGGATATCTACAACGTGTGTCGCTGACGTTAGGCCTTTCTCAAGCCCAGCTATAATTCTTGTACCAATCGCTGATGCTCTGTTCAACAGTCCTTCAGCATCTAACGTATTAATTGTGGCCAGCGCGGCCGCACAGGCTAGTGGGTTTCCGCCAAAAGTAGAACCATGGTTGCCTGGCTGCATGAGCTCCGTCGCCTTTCCTGCTGCAAGACAAGCGCCGATAGGGAATCCATTGCCCAAGCCTTTTGAGGTAGTTACTACGTCGGGCAAAATATCACTGTGTTGAAAACAAAAATACCTTCCAGTTCTGCCATTGCCTGTTTGTACTTCATCTAGCATCAAAAGCCAGTTATTTTGATCGCAGAATACTCTAAGCTGCTGCAGATACTCTTTGGAGGCGATGCGAATTCCGCCCTCGCCTTGGATGGGTTCAACGAAAATAGCGCAAATATTTCGGTTGTTGTCTGCTATTTTCTGAAGAGCCTGAATGTCATCGAAAGGGGCTCTGGCAAATCCCGTAACAAGAGGTTCAAATCCGGCTTGCACTCTGCGCCCACCGGAGGCACTAAGCGTCGCAAGAGTTCTACCATGAAAGGCATTTTCCATAACCAGTACAGTGGGTAATGCAATTCCTTGTTGATGGCCAAAAAGCCGCGCCATTTTAATAGCGGCCTCATTTGCCTCAGCACCAGAGTTGCCAAAAAATACTTTACGCATACCCGAGATTTTACATAGCCTCTCAGCAAGAATTTCTTGATTAGGAATAGTAAAAAAGTTTGAACAATGAGTGAGGGTATTTGATTGTTCACTAATAGCGTGAGTAACGGCGGGGTGAGCATGCCCGAGCCCACATACGGCAATTCCAGACAATGCATCTAAATACTTATTACCTTTTTCATCCCACAGCCAAGCACCCTGTCCTTTGACAAGTGTCGCTGCGCGGTCACCATAAGTGTTCATTAGTGCTGTTGAAGTCATGCTGTCATTATTCCCTTTCCGATTATTTATCGGAATAAAAAAAGGCAGCTGAGCTGCCTCTCGAATTTATCTACAAATCATAGCGTGGATTGAGGAGGCTGGCAAGATAGTGGCGTTTTCCGACATTCCACTGCGGATAGGATAGGCATTGTATTATAAAAATAAATTTCCATAACAGTGTCGCCACTGATTGAAAAGGTTTAAAATTTGCGCTTTAGCTCATTAAACATATAGGCAAGCCACAATGGATATAATGGAAACAATTCGCGAACAGGTAGAAAACAATGCGGTACTTCTCTACATGAAGGGATCACCCAATCAACCGCAATGTGGGTTCTCCTCTAAAACGGTCCAAGCCTTGATGGGCTGTGGTCACAGGTTTGCTTATGTAGATATTCTCTCTAATCCTGAAATACGCAGCAACTTACCTGCATATGGAAATTGGCCCACGTTCCCGCAACTTTGGGTTGCTGGGGAGCTGATTGGTGGTTGTGACATCGTCACTGAAATGCAGGAGAAAGGTGAGTTAAAACAGTTGATAGACGACGCTATTGGTGAAATTTCAGAGTAGTAAGTGTTGTGTTACTAGTATCTTGATGTTCACGATCTATAGTTCTTTATGTCGATAAAATATATCCCAAGTAGCGCCCTTATTATCAAGGGTAATCCTTTTCTTGACTGCGAATGATAATTATTCTTATTCCTATTGACACTGTTATTAAGAGTAATTATCATTCGCTCCGTAATTTAGCAGTAATGCTGTAATCAGAGTTCAAACCTTACTTTATTGGTAGCTCGCGCCTCGTTAGTTAACAGGCTGGGCAAGCAGGTTTGGACTCCTAATGCATTCAAGCTTTTCACTAACGGACACTTTAAAGGAATAACCATGATTTCTAATTCAATATTTTCAAAGTTACTCATTACGCTTTTATTAGCAACCCTCGCTGGCTGTGGAAGCGGCACTAACGCGCCCTCTGATGTTGATGGTGATGGTGTGCCAGATTCTACTGATACTTTCCCTAACGATCCAGCTGAATCAGTAGACACTGACGGCGATACTGTGGGTGATAATGGCGATAATTGCCCGGCGATAGCAAACATTGACCAGACTGACACTGATGGCGATGGAATTGGCGATGCATGTGATGAGGACCAGGACGGTGATACGGTAGGGAATGCCGAAGATAACTGCCCGCTAGTAGCGAACACTGACCAGGCAGATGCGGATGTTAACGGTTCCGGCGATGCTTGTGATGCGATGCCAACCACTTATGCATTTACTAACACTTACTTTTCTGCGGAAGAAAATTCTTCAGTAAGCTATACCGGTCAGACCGCTCGTCAGGTATTAATCTCTGACATGGCATATTACATGTCGACGGTTCTTACTGATGATGCTGCAAACACTGCAGACTCAGTGAAGTCTAGTCTTGACTTTTTCGTTTACGGAACTGACGCAGACGTTACGGATACTTTGCTAGGGACCTATATTAAAGATGCTGAAAATGTGACTCTTAAAGATGCCGCCACCTATGGTGCTATTTCTACAGGTAAAAACCTGCATAAAAAAATCGCTGGTGGCTGTGGTGCTGGTTGCGGAGAAGAATCCAAGTTAATTGGTGATTTTATTGGTTGGAACCGCATGGATGCCGCGGGTAATGCCATAACAACTCCATTGGCGTTGGTTGATGATTGGATTGCGAGCCAAGCAGTCTTGGCATCTGACGGTGTAGTTGTTCAGATTACTGATGCTGACGGAGTAACGTCAGGTGTCAATGTCAATACTGATGCTCATGGACGTAATTATCGTCAGTTAATGCAAAAGTTCTTGATGGGTGCGGTCAATTTCTCCCAGGGTACTAATGATTACTTCAAAACTGATTTCGCCAGTAAATTGACTACCGATGATGGTGGCGATTCCCCAAAGAACTACTCAGCGGGTGAGCATAAGTTTGACGAAGGCTTTGGCTACTATGGTGCGGCTAGAGACAATCTAGCTTATACCGATCTTGAAGCGCGGGCTAAGAGTGGGCGCGATGAATGGAAGAATGGCTACTATGACACAGATGCTGATGGCATGATTGATGTGCGTAGTGAGTATAACTTCGCACACTCTCAAAACTGTGCGAAGCGTGATGCAGGGTCTGCCTCCGGTCCCAACCCAACAGACTTTTCTGGTGATGTTATGACCGCGATCCTAGCTGCGCGACAAATAATCAGTAATGCGGCCAACAAAACTGCACCAGAGTTGACAGATTCTGAAGATGCAAAACTTCAAGAACACATCAAAATGGCGTCTCTTGCATGGGAGAAGTGCATTGCAGCTACCGCGGTTCATTATGTTAATGATGTCATTGCAAATGTTAGTGAGTACAAGAGTGGCGCTCCTGCGAGTTTAGATAACTTTGAGACAGTAGCCAAACACTGGTCAGAGTTAAAAGGCTTTGTCTTGAGCTTACAATTTAGTCCTGCGTCGCCATTTAGAGATGCCTCTGCCATCGTTACCGTCGAAGATTTGATAATGATTTCTGATCTAATTGGTGATGCTCCTGTGCTAGCTGATGGAAGTCAAAATGGTATTGCAACTGGGGCGACTGCGTCCGAAGCTGTCTATGCGTATATTGGTAAACTGACACAAGCCAGGGCTAAGCTACACGAGGCTTATGGGTTCTCAGATGCAAACACGCTAGCTTGGTAATTTAATGCGATGAAGCCTTTCATATTGTGATCTGAAAGGCTTTTGTTTGGGTGAGAATGTGGCTCGGTTAAAGTTGGTCCACTTTGGGCTAACCTAGGTTAGCCCTTTGGTATTTAAAAGGTATTTAAAAGGTATTTAAAAGGTATTTAAAAATGAATCAATTACGTGTCTTTCTTCCGTTTTTAATGACTGCTGTTTTGACCGCTTGCGGTGGTGGCGGGGGTTCAACTTCAGCGCCTACTCCAGTAGCACCTGGTGACACAACAGCACCGGTAATAACGTTAACTGGCGACAATCCGCAATCAGTTGATTTAAATGCCGAGTATCAGGAACTTGGTGCGTCCACAGACACTGGAGAGACAGTTGACATAGATGCAACGGCAGTAGACACCGCTTCTGTTGGAAGCTATGCGGTTACTTATAATGCAACTGATGCTGCGGGTAACCAGGCAACAGAGAAGACGAGAACTGTCAATGTGACGGATTCGACGCCTGTTGATACAACAGCGCCAGTAATCACCTTAATTGGCGACAACCCTCAAGCAGTTGATTTGAATGTCGAGTATCAGGAGCTTGGAGCATCCACAGACACTGGAGAGACAGTTGACATAGATGCAACGGCAGTAGATACCGCTTCTGTTGGAAGTTATACGGTCACTTATAATGCAACTGATGCTGCGGGTAACCAAGCGGTAGAGAAGACGAGAACTATCAATGTGACAGATTCGACGTCTGGTGATACTTCATCAACGAAATCGTCGGTATTAACTGCGGTAGTGGATGGAATTGTTATTCCCAACTACAAACAGCTTGCGGAGCAAACGGCAGCTTTAGCAGCCTCTAGCAGTCCTATAGCAGCCTACTGTGGTTCACTTGGCACAGATGAGGAGTCGGCTAAGCTTGAGGAGGCCAGAGAGGGCTGGAAGGCGGTAATGAAAACAGTCCAAAAGACAGAGATGCACATCTTTGGTCCGGCGGCGCTCAATAACCTGTCTTTGAGAAATCGGGTTTATTTTTATCTAGAGAAAGATAGACAGATGCAAACTGTGTCCACCTGTGCGACTGATGTCGCAGTGGTTAATGCTTGGGCTGATACGCAGTTCCTTGTTTCAGAAACATCTGCCAATCAGCGGAGTATGTCAGCGCTGGAATATCTGCTGTTTAATAACAATCTTGATCATACGTGCGCGGCAAATGTATCCGCGGTGTCTGGCTGGAATTCGCTTTCAGATTCAGATCGCAAGGCTCAGCGCTGTGGGCTTAGCCTTCAAATCGTAAGCGATGTTGCTATGAACGCAGAACAGATTCATGCTACCTGGATTGCGTCGAGAGATGACTTTTTAGACCCTAATGAGGTGGGTACTCGCTTTGAATTGATGACCGATGGGCTGTTCTATTTTGAGAAGCATTCAAAGTCGGCGAAGCTAAATGGCCCTATTGGGATTGATGATCTTTGCCCTGAAGGTCAGTTGACCTGCCCTGAATTTGTCGAGTCGCCTTACAGTGAAACGTCCCTCGACAATATAAAAACAAACGCCGAGCAAATGTTAACGATTTTTGATCGCGGCTTAGACAATCTAGCTAATGAGATAGCACCAGATGATTGGTCTGAGACTTTCAAGGGATTAATATCTAACGTTATTAATGAAATTACTGCGATGCAGGCCGCCGCTCCAAACAGTTCGTTGAAGGATCAGGTAGCAAGCATTGTCTCTGATAATGATGCATCTTCATGTCAAAGCGCGTTTGGTAGCCCAGAAACATCATCTGACTTTCCTATTTGTAATCTAGGTGGTTTGGTGAAGCGGGTCACCGATGACTTGAAAATTGAGTTCATTTCTTATCTTGGGGTTGACCTCCCAGAAGGATCAGGAGGAGATACCGATTAGAACTTTCAATAGAGCCCTAGGATTACTAGCTGTTTCACTCGCACCCCTGAGTTGGACAGCTGATTCGTCAGATCCGATGATCAAGGAAGTAACGATCATCGGTACCAAAGAGGAAAAGCAAAGCCTTCCAGGGTCTGGTATGCAGATTGGTGCGGCTGAGCTCAGACGACATGGCTATAGCGATTTAAACCAGATAGTGAGTTCGGTACCCGGCGTCTACGTACGTGAAGAAGATGGCTATGGTCTGCGGCCGAATATTGGAATTCGAGGCGCGACCTCAGAGCGTAGCCAGAAAATAACGCTGATGGAAGACGGCGTGTTAATTGCCCCTGCACCATACTCAGCGCCTGCTGCTTACTACATTACTAACGCTTCTCGCTTACATGCAGTGGAAGTACTAAAAGGACCTTCAGCTATTCGATCAGGACCGCACACGGTTGGCGGGGCGATTAACTTAGTAACACGGCCGGTTCCAATGGAAGACTTTGCAGAACTGGATTTATCCATGGGTACTGACGGTTATCAAAAGCTTGCCGGTGCTGCCGGCTACGTGATAAATAATGTTGGCGTGCTTATTGAGGGCTTTAGTTACGGTAGTGACGGCTTTAAAGTGCTGGATAGTGGCGGAAATACAGGCTTTACGCGCAATGATATAAATCTCAAAATGCGCTGGACACCAAAAACAGAATTGCCGCAAACGTTAACACTAAAAGTTGGCTTTGCAGATGAGGATGCCGATGAAACCTATCTTGGTCTTACAGACGCTGATTTTGTAAGTACCCCTGAGCGACGATATGCGGCTTCCGAGTTAGACCGTTTCCAGTCGGAACATAAACAAATTCATCTAAACCATTCCATTTCTCTTAACAGTGATTTGGAATTAGTAACGAAAGTCTATGCTAATGAATATCATCGGTCATGGAATAAATTCGATGGGTTCATCGATGGGCCAAAAGTACAGGATGTGTTGCGTGAGTCTACGTCTTACACAAGTGCTTATCGAGTGCTTCAGGGCTTACAGGATTCTGAAGTAGGCGACTATTCCGACCTGACTATTGACGTCACTGATAATGATCGTGAGTATACGTCTCAAGGCATCCAGTTCGATTTAAACCAAAAATTTGACCTTTTAGGTGCCGAGCACAACATTAAGGTTGGGTTGCGTTATCACCAAGATGATGTCAGGCGTCGTCATCAGACTCGGAGCTATTTAATGACTTCGGGGGCTATGGTTTCTGACGGTATTACTAGGTCATTTAAAACTAACAACTATGCGCAAACTGATGCATTCGCACTTTCAGTGTCTGATGATATCTCTTGGTTAGATTGGACCTTCAATATTGGCGTTCGGCATGAAGATATCAGTGGTAGTGTTGATAATAAGTTGTTGGATACGTTAGCAGAAAATACCCAAACGATCACCACACCAGGTTTTGGCGTATACAGGCAATTAACCGATTCTCTTGGTGTTTTAGCGGGTATTTATATGGGGTTCTCGCCCTCTGGGCCGGGGCAATCAGGCGCTGAATCAGAAGAAAGCGTTAATGTCGAATTTGGTATTCGCTATACGACGACGGACTTTTCGGGTGAGCTTATTGCCTTTGAAAGTGACTATGACAACTTACTGGGTCGTTGTAGGGCGTCAGATTCTGACTGTCAGGTGGGGCAAGAGTTTAGCGGCGGAAACGTCCAGGTCAGTGGTATTGAAGTAACTGGGCAAGGGCAGTATGAGCTTGGCGATACCATGATTTTAACTTCGCAGATTAATTACACCTATTCTGAATCTAAATTTAAAAGTTCTTTTTTCTCCCAATTTTCTCAGTGGGGTCTTGTCAATGAAGGGGATGAGTTACCGTATGTTCCCAAGCATGCTGGTAGATGGCAGGTTGGGCTTGAGAGTTATTTATGGGCGCTTGATATGGCAGTCAAGTATCAGCATGAAATGCGTGAAACGCCAGGATTGGGTGATATTACAGAAGGACTGCATACTGACAATATAACGACGATCGACGTCTCAGCTACTTGGTTTGTCAATGAAGATGTTGATTTGAAGATATTGGCCAGAAATCTTACAGATGACTCATCAATTGTGTCTCATCGGCCATATGGTGCTAGACCAAATTTACCTCGTACTTTACTGGCCCAAGTAAAGTACCGGTTTTAGATCGTTAGGAGATTACGTTGCTTGAGCTGTTGACAGCCCCCGCTGAAAAATTTATTGACCCCTCTGAAAGGGTCTTTTGGGGATATATGCTAAGCGCACTGGTTATTGCCTCGTTTGTTGTGGCCCATCAGGAGCAGCGTTTTAACCCGTTAGACCAACTTCGTCGGTTGCTTAACCCGAAGTACTGGCTGTCGCGTTCTAGCCTCTACGATATGTTTCTATTGATTTTCAATACCGTAGTGCGACTTACGCTTATTATTCCCTTCTTTGGTAGCCATGTGGTGGTTACTGTTTTGGTAGGCGGATTTCTGCAAGAACATGTTGGAGATGCTCCTGACTTAAACCTTGGTTGGTTCTGGATCGCCAGTATCTTTAGTATATCTTTCTTAATTCTGGATGATCTAAGCCGCTTCGTGCTGCATTTTTGTATGCATCGCTTCGACTTCCTGTGGTATTTCCATAAAACTCACCATAGTGCGACGGTGCTAACACCATTGACGATCTTCAGGGTTCATCCGGTCGAGCATATTCTGTATTTTAGTCGGAGATTGGTAGTCTTTGGCTTTATTACTGGTGTCTTTATTTGGTTGTTCTCCCATCGTCTTTCAGGCTTACAGATTTTGGGTGTTGATATGTTTGGTGTGATGTTTAATTTTGCAGCGGCTAATCTACGTCACTCACATATCTGGATTTCATTTGGACGGTTAGAGAAAATATTCATTAGTCCAGCCCAGCACCAGATTCATCATAGTGTTGGCCATAGCAACGCTAACCTTGGAAGTATTTTCTCTGTCTGGGATGGGTTGTTAGGCACTCGAACTTACTCAGGCCAGAAGCGGAAACTAGAATTTGGTTTGGGGCCAGAGAAGCCTGAGCCTCCGAACAAAGAGGCCTCTGGATTGGTAATACCTGCGGGTCCCTCTCTGACCTAAATAGTTAGCTCTTAGGTGGATTGTGCTTGCTGGTCCAAGGGCGCCTAATATCTTCTCTAATAACCTCAAAATGTCCCGTTTTACGATCCTCTAAAAAATGGTCTAGCGTTACCTCGACCATTGGAAATGCAAGTTCTCCCCAAGGAATGTCAGCTTCAGCGAATAAGGCAACTTCAGATGATTCAGACGTAGGTCCAAATACTGGCGTTTGTAAATTTGCACGATAAAAAATATAGACTTGATGGATCTGAGGAATATCAAAGATAGCGTACAGTTGAGGGTTGACGACGTTAGCCAAGGATTCCTCGACACATTCTCGCATAGCGCCCTCTAATGTAGATTCACCATTTTCTAGAAACCCTGCAGGTAGGGTCCAGTAACCGACTCTAGGTTCAATGGAGCGCCTGCAGAGTAAAATTTTATCTTCATAAATAGGCAGGATACCGGCGATAACACGAGGATTCTGATAATGAATTTCATCACAAGATTCACACACATAGCGTAATCTATTGTCGCCTTGAGGTATTTTTTGGATAACGGAGCTACCGCAGCTAGAACAAAATTTCATGAAACTCTCAGAAAGTAACGTGGACTGCGTATAATGCACAAATGCTAACAACTATTGCAAATCAGTTGGTCAAATTTCCGTTAAAAAAACGGCAACCTGACCTAAATAAGGCCCAAACTACAGCGGCAGTTCTTGTTATTTTGCACGGAGAGGACAGTGATCCTCAGGTTGTGTTGACGCAACGTGCATTTCATCTTAAAAGTCACGCGGGTGAGGTAGCCTTTCCCGGAGGGATGTGGGATCAAGGGGACGAGAATTTATTACATACGGCATTAAGAGAAGCCAACGAAGAGATAGGCCTTAATCCTCACTCAGTAACGCCTGTTGCGACCTTGCCCTCAGCGTCGCCAAAGCGACGAGAAGTTAGTGTTACGCCCTTCGTAGCCATCGGTATCAATAATTTAGAGCTAACGGCGGATGCGTCTGAAACGGCGGCTATTTTTAATGCGCCACTGAAGATTTTCATGGATCTAGATCAGTATGAGTATTTTGAAATCAAGTCAGAGACTGCAGATGGTGATGGGGTGATACGATTTCCATATTTGACGTATAACAATTATAAAATTTGGGGATTCACTCTCAAGGTGATTACCGATTTACTCAATTCGACATTGGACGCAGGTATTGATTTAAAATATCCTCAGCATGTCAGTAAGTAAAAAGAGAACTAAAAGGCGCTATAAATGATTTATCAACTTGGTGAAGATACACCTCAAATCCATGAAAGTGTTTTTGTAGCGGCTAGTGCCGATGTGATGGGAAAGGTGATCCTCAAGGATCACTCGAGCGTTTGGTTTAACGCGGTGATTCGTGGCGATTGCGATGTTATCGAAGTCGGAAAGCGCAGCAATGTTCAAGATGGCGCAGTATTGCATGCTGACCCTGGCCAACCGCTGAAGATAGGGGAAGATGTAACTATCGGTCATCAAGCAATGGTGCATTGCCGAGAGATTGGTGATCGCACATTGGTTGGAATTCAAGCGGTCATTTTAGATGGTGCTATTGTTGGAAGTGATTGCTTAATTGGCGCCAATGCATTGGTTAAAGCCGGAGCAGTTATTCCAGACGGTTCCATGGTGGTGGGTTCTCCTGCAAAGGTGATCAGGCAGACCGATGAAAATATGCGTGCTTTTTTATTGGCTGGGGCCACTATGTATGTTCAAAAAGCAGCTAATATGCGGTCTGATTTGAGAGAAGTTAAGCGATGACGCTAGAACTGAGTACCGCCTCACCTTGCTTGTCCATCTGCTCTTTGAATGACGATGATGTGTGCGTGGGATGCAATAGAACAAGCAACGAGATCCGCGATTGGCGGAATATGTCAGGTAGTCAAAAGCAAGAAGTCCTTAGACTTTGTAGTCAGCGCGCTCAGGAGCATAAACCGCTTTAGCCGATAGAAGCGTTATTCATCACTCTGCTTAGGTTTTTTCATCGATGATACACTTACCTTTTTAACCATGGTGCCATTGATTTCCTTAGTTTCGAATTGGTAACTACCAACCACGAAGCTGACGTTACCATCGGGGATGCTCTCAAGTTGCTCGAAGACGATTCCATTCAAGGTTTTCGGGCCTTTAGTCGGCAGATCCCAGCCAGTAGCCTTATTGATTTCTCGAATAGTAGCGGTACCGTCGATCAGATAACTACCATCATTCTGGGCGATGATTTCATCCTCGTCATCGGCAGTGTTGGTGGTAAAGTCGCCGACAATTTCTTCGAGAATATCTTCAAGTGTGACAAGCCCCTGAACTTCGCCATACTCATCGACCACAATAGCAAAACGCGTTTTAGCATTTTTAAAATTCAGTAGCTGATTGGTCAGGCTCGTTGTCTCAGGAATAAAGTATGGATCTTCAGCAAAGTATTTGATTGCGTCATGATTAATATCCCCTGAACGAAAAAGTTGATTTGCCTTGCGCCCGTGAAAAATCCCAACAATATTATTGATATCACCATCGTAGATAGGTTGTCGGGAGTATTCAGAGTCAAGCATTGCCGCGGTAAGGTGTTCAATACTGTCTTCTAAGTCAAGACCTTGAACTTCGTTTCTTGGAATCATAATATCTTCGACTGTTACATTTTCTAGATCCAGGATTCCTTTAAGCATACCCTGATGACTTGTTGATAGTTTGTGCCCTGATAGGTCTACTAGTGATTTAAGTTCCTCTGAATCTAAGCCGTCATCACGGTCTTTGTTGGGATCAAAACCAAGAAGTAATATGACGCCATTGGTTAGTTTGTTAACCACCCATACTAATGGGGACAGTAGTTGCAGCAATGGCTTTAAGATATGACTGGCTTTAAAAGCGAACCATTCTGGGTTCTGAGCGGCGATTGTTTTCGGAGTGACTTCAGAAAAAACTAACACCATGATCGTGAGTGAAGCCGTAGCCACCCAAGGAGCGGCCGCTTCCCCGACATAAATAATGGCAAGCATATTGGCAATAATTGCTGCCAAAATATTGACTGCGTTATTGCCGATTAAAATGAGACCGATCAATCTATCGGGCTTTGCCAATAATTTTGCTGCTCGCCGGGCACCAGCACTTTTTTTGCGCTGATGGCGAAGCCGATATCGATTGAGAGCCATCATTCCGGTTTCTGAACCGGAGAAAAACGCCGAAAGTACCAAGAGTATTGCGAGTGCCGCCCATAGTACTAGGGGATCTGAACCGTCCAAAGATGACTTCCATTATAATTAAGAAGGGATATGTTGAATCACTTGGTTAGTTTTGGCAACTGACAATTCACCATTAGAGGCGGAAATGTTAGCTAAGGATGAATTCGAGGACGATTTTACTGCCTACATAGCCCATTAAAATGGCCACAAACCCAACCCAGCTCCAACTTATTGCTTTTATTCCCCTCCAACCTCGGCTATGCCTTCCCCAGAGAAGAACAGCGTAAACCAACCAAGCAACGATGCTAAGAGTGACCTTATGTAATAGTTTTTGATCAAATAAATCATCGTAGTAAAGAAATCCGCTGATTAATGATAGCGTAAGCATTACTTCACCCGCCAAAATCAGCTCAAAAAGAAAATCTTCCATTGTTTGGAGGGGGGGGAATGTACGCATCAAGAAATTTTGTTTTTTGTGTTTTAATTGCCAATTTTGATAGCCGGTGAGTAAGGCGTGCAGGGCTGCAATAGCGAGAAGGCTATAGGCGAGTATAGATATTACTATATGAGCCTGGATATAAACTGACATTAGCGCAACTGGTTTAGTGCTAGGAGTCTCTAAGGCAGCAATTAAGCTTAATGCGGAAATTGGGAAAAGCAAAAGATACATGCTGTGTAGAGGCTTCTTTCGGCCACTAATAAAAACAACTAGATTAATTACAAAGGCGATTAAGACAAAAATTCTAAACAGGCTTAGATCTAGCCCGTCGGCAACAAACAGTAACTGAATGGTGCTTAACCCGTGCAGCGTTATTGCTCCAGCGGCCAAAGTTTTTAGCATCGATGTATTAAAAATGGGTTCTTTTAGCAGCTTAATTAGTAGGTAACTAAACCCGATTAGATAGAGTATAACGGCTGCAAAACCAGTGATTGAAGTAAACATGATCTTAAATCATTAACAAGTAGCCACGAGTGTGGCATATTCACGGCTTGGGGTGAAGAGGGCCGTGTAATTATTGTTATAATACCGGCTTGATAGAAATTAATTAGGAATGTTCCACATGGCAATGTTTGAAAGTTTAAGTGACCGTCTTACGCTAAGTTTGAAGAAAATATCAGGAAAAGCGAGTCTCAGCGAAAAAAATATCGAGGAGACGTTGCGAGAGGTACGAATGGCGCTACTGGAAGCAGATGTTGCATTGCCAGTGGTCAAGAGTTTCGTTGAGCAAGTAAAAATTCGGGCTTTGGGTCGAGAGGTCGGTAGTAGTCTAAATCCTGGGCAGCAATTTCTAAAAGTGGTTCAGGCTGAGTTAGAAGCCGTAATGGGAGAGAAAAACGAATCTCTCAATTTGGCAGCACAGCCGCCTGCGGTAGTTTTAATGGCGGGTTTACAGGGTGCAGGTAAGACTACATCAGTGGCCAAGCTGTCGCGCTATTTAAAAGAGCGTGAAAAGAAAAAAATTATGGTTGTGTCGGCCGACGTTTATCGTCCGGCAGCCATAGAGCAACTGAAAACGCTAGCGAATGAAGTGGATGCGACGTTCTTTCCCAGCCATGAAGATCAGAAACCTATTGATATTGTTACAGCGGCTATAGCGGCTGCAAAAACACAGTTCATGGATGTATTGATTATTGATACTGCCGGTCGTCTCCATGTCGACGGCGAAATGATGTCGGAAATCAAACAGATTCACGCGGTAGCAAATCCTGTTGAAACATTGTTTGTGATCGATGCAATGATTGGTCAGGATGCTGTCAACACAGCAAAAGCGTTTAATGAATCCCTTCCGCTGACGGGTATTGTACTGACCAAGGTTGATGGTGATGCTCGCGGAGGTGCGGCATTGTCTGTCCGGCAAATCACTGGAAAGCCTATTAAGTTTTTAGGGGTTGGTGAAAAAACTGATGCGTTAGAACCATTTCATCCTGAAAGAATTGCATCGCGTATCCTTGGTATGGGTGATGTACTTTCCTTAATTGAGGATGTAGAGCGAAAGGTCGATAAAAAGAAGGCTGAAAAACTTGCTCAAAAAGTTGCCAAAGGTAAAAGATTTGATTTAGAAGATCTGCGCGACCAACTACAGCAGATGAAAAATTTGGGCGGTATGGCAGGGATGATGGATAAAATGCCTGGTATGGGTAACATGGCGCAATTGGCTCAGCAGAATCAAGCCAGTAGTCAGTTTGACCGTATGGAGTGTATTATCAACTCCATGACGCCAAAAGAGAGGAAAAACCCCGATATTTTAAATGGATCGCGAAAACGTCGAATTACCGTTGGCTCAGGAACAAGTATTCAGGACCTTAATCGATTACTCAAACAGCATAAGCAAATGGGTAAGATGATGAAGAAAATGAAAGGCAAGGGAATGCAAAACATGATGCGTGGAATGGGTGGGATGATGCCACCTGGTGAGGGAATGCCTCCGAGCGGACTGCCTAAATTTTAGCTACTCAGAGAATACCTAGGCCTTGTCTAAGGTGGCATCAATTTAAGGAGATTATTTTCCACTAAATTAGTTTCATTTTTAAAGCTTTTGGCGTACCATACCGCGCTTTCCGGGATAGCTCCGCTTAACTGCGTGGCATGAACAAAAAGCATCGAGTTTGGCGATAGTGCCTCTCGAACACAGGATTCTACAAATGGTTACAATCAGATTGGCTCGTGGTGGCGCAAAGAAACGCCCTTTTTATCACATAACAGTCTCAGACTCACGTAATGCTCGTGACGCTAGATATATTGAGCGTATAGGGTTCTTCAACCCAGTTGCTCGCGGAGCGGAGGAGCGTCTACGCGTTGATTTAGAGCGTGCTACATATTGGCAGGGTCAAGGCGCACAGGTTAGTGATCGCGTCTCAGCTCTACTCAAAGAGGCTGCCAAACAAGCAGCTTAGTGGGTTAGGGTATGCCTATGACTAGCACTACAAGTACTCCGGGAATGCTAGTTGTCGGTCGTATAACTACTGTTTTTGGTATTCGTGGATGGCTTAAAGTCTTCTCGTACACCGAAAATATCGAGACGATAGTTGATTATCAACCTTGGTGGATTGATCTGCCGGGTGGACTAAAACAATTAGTTGCTGATGACTTTAAGAGGCATGGTGACGGGTTAGTGGTGCATCTGCAGGGGGTTGACGATCGTGATGTCGCAAGAGAGTGGTGCCAACACGATATTTTAGTAGAAAAAAGTCTACTTCCGTCGTTAACAAGCGCTGAGCACTACTGGCATCAATTAGTTGGTCTGCAGGTCTTTAGTCAAGAACAAGGGGCCGAATTGCGACTCGGTTTTGTTGATTCGTTACTTGAGACAGGTGCAAACGATGTGCTCGTAGTGATAGGTGATAAGGATAGTATTGACAGAGAAGAACGTTTGATCCCTTACTCAGAAGAATTTGTGGTTAAAGTAGATCTCTCTGAGTGTAGGATTGATGTCGTCTGGGATCCGAACTTTTAGGTAAGGCGGGTTCGTTAACAGAGTTGAAAATTAATGAAAATAGCATTGATTACCCTGTTTCCAAATATGTTTGAAGCGATCAGCGAGTATGGTATCAGTGGTCGTGCGGTAAAAAACGGCTTAGTTGAATTGGCTTGTTTTAATCCGAGAGACTTTACTGAAGATAAGCATCGTACTGTAGATGATAGGCCATATGGTGGTGGGCCTGGCATGGTTATGCTGGTGGAGCCGCTGCGCAAAGCGATTGATGCCGCACGGGAATGGATTGAAGGCCAACCTATTGTCGTATATTTGTCGCCCCAGGGTATGGTGTTAAACCAGTCTGCGGTAAATAAGTTTGCTGAGCAGAAAAGTTTAATTTTGATTGCCGGCCGATACGAAGGTATCGATGAGCGGTTTATAAGTTTAGAAGTAGATGAGGAATGGTCTATTGGTGATTATGTGCTGAGTGGTGGAGAGCTGCCAGCAATGGTTCTCATCGATGCACTGATCAGACAAAAACCTGGGGCACTTGGCCATCAGGACTCGGCAGAGCAAGATTCTTTTGCAAAGGGTTTACTGGATTGTCCTCATTACACCCGACCTGAGGTTTTTGGCGGAGAGAGAGTTCCACCGATTCTACTGTCGGGAGACCATAAAAAAATTAATGACTGGCGTATGCGACAGGCTCTGTTGCGGACGCAGTCAAGAAGACCGGATTTACTGGATGGTCTGGAGCTCAATAAAGAGCAACAGGCGATTCTTAAAGAGAGTAGTACTGCGCTGACAGATGATGGCAAAGGATAGTGTTCATCCTCTCTGTACAGAGCTCTAAACCAGGTGGTTTACCACCAACCAATGAAAATTGAGGAGCAAGAAATGTCAAATAAAACATCAATCATAGCTGCGATTGAAAAAGAGCAGATGAGCAAAGTAATACCAGACTTTAGTCCTGGTGATACTGTTGTAGTGCAGGTAAAAGTCAAGGAGGGCGCCCGTGAGCGACTTCAGGCATTTGAGGGTGTTGTTTTAGCTAAGCGTAATCGTCAGCTAAATTCAGCGTTTACTGTCAGAAAAATTTCTAATGGCATTGGTGTAGAACGTACCTTCCAAACTTATAGCCCCTTGGTGGATAGCATCGAGGTAAAACGTCGTGGAGCTGTGCGTCGTGCCAAGCTTTATTATCTGCGCGATCGTTCTGGTCGTTCGGCAAGAATTAAAGAAAAGCTCGGTTAAAGAGAGAAACAAAAAAGGCGGCCCAAGAGGCCGCCTTTTTTGTTTTACCAACCCTCACATTTAAATATTAAATCGTTAAAAGTCTCGGTTCCCTACTACACACTTTTTGTATAAAAAAGTGATCCATTGATTCGTAAATATCGTTTGCGACATTAACGTGCGCATTTATCCATGGTGTAAACAGGATTATAGATAAAATATTCAATTATCTATAGGATGCTATTGTGGATGTGGTCTTTTAATAGAAAAAATCTTCTATAAAAATATATTTAGAAAGATCAACATCGAATGAATTCAATTCATTAAAGGATTATTAACATGCATACGCTTATAGTTGATGATCATGCTTTTGTTTGTGTGGGGCTCAAAGCAACATTGTTAGATGGATTAAGCGATATTAAAGTTAGTACCGCTAGCGACGGGGCTAAAGCTTTGGATATTCTTCTTAATGACTCTATAGACCTTGCTGTAATCGATTTGTTTATGCCTGGTGGCGATGGTGGTTTTGACTTTATAGATACAGTGTGTCAGACCTACCCTAAACTTCCTATTATAGTTCTTTCCGCGTCAGAGAATCGTGCGCACATTAGAAAATGCCTAGACATAGGTGCCAAGGGGTTTGTCACTAAATCTGCACCTAAAGAGATATTATTTACTGCGATTACTAAAGTGCTAGCGGGCGACAGGTATATACCCAACGCTCTGCTCACAGCCCAGGAGGATGGTGGCCGAGGGAATAGTGACCTTCAAGCGAGTGCTGATAACGTCACACAGCTGCTAACTGAGCGGCAGTTGGAAATTTTAGCGCTTATATCTAAGGGTCTTTCCAATAAACTGATTGCCCGTGAACTCTTTCTTTCTGAAAATACTGTCAAGGTTCATGTTAGCGCAATCTTGCGTGCTCTTAGTTTGAGTAATAGAACCCAAGCAGGTCTTGTCGGACAGAAGCTAGAAATTATTAAAGTGGCACAACTTTCCGAAAATGGTGGATTATAATGCCCTTCATTGCTCAGATACTGTTAGTGTTCAAGGTGCTGTTTTGATTAAATGGCGCTCTTTCTTCTCGGGCCTTTACGCCCGTATGGTATTCACCACATTAATTCCATTACTGGCATTTGCGTCTCTAATCGGCTATTACATAGTTTCTAGCCAAAGCCGAGATATTGAAGACTTCCAGTATTTGATGGGCGAATTGGCAGTAGAGCAGCTAGTCAATCATGCGGGTGATGCACTTGTTGAGTATGATCTTGACGTGCTGAATAAAGAAGCAAATCATCTTTTTAATATATCTGGTGTTGATGGCATAGTTCTGCACAACATAGTCATGGAAAAGACTTTGGCATTGGGTAGTATCAGTTTGCAGAACCTACCTCCTATCTCCAGTTTTGAATCTGGCTTGCCGTTGGTAGATGCAGGCCACCAATATTTCTTAAGAGATATTCGGCGATCAAAAGACTCAGCTATCCCTTCATCGCGGCAGGAGAAGGTTGGTTGGGTCATAGTGGCTATCGATAGACAGTTTTTGGCGGGCCGAGAGGAAGAGAAAGTCATTAATACTATTTTGGTAATAGTTTTTAGTCTTTTCGTCGCAGCTTGGTTGTCAATTCGCTTTACCCGAAGCGTCTCTATGCCCATTGAAAGACTGAATACTCTGGTTAAAAAGATGGCCGTTGGCAAATTAGATGATCTTGCTGAAGAAGACGGCCCCGATGAGGTGCGCTTGCTAGCGAATGGTATCAATACGCTAGCGGTTACCATTAGACAGGCTAACGCCCGAATGGAGCGTGAAATCACCCGAGCCACAGCCCAGTTACATGCCACTCTTGTTGAGCTTGAAGAAGTAGCCGAGGCACAAAATCAGTTTTTGGCTCGGATGAGTCATGAATTGCGCACACCATTGACTGCGGTGATCGGTTTTTCGAGACTTGTTGCTTCTGAAAAAAATACCGACAAAAGACATGATTACCTTGGGGTAGTTGATGTCTCGTCAACAATGCTCCTCACTATGATTGATGATATTTTGGAATTTTCTAAGGCACATTCTGCAGGTTTTCGTCTTGAAAAAATTAATTTTGATTTAAGAAAATGGGTTGATGACGTGGTTGCAATTCATCAGCAATCTGCATTAGATAAAAATCTGTCACTTCATTTGGAGGTTATAGGCGCGCTACCAAGCTTAGTTCGTGGCGACCCTGTTCGACTAGCACAGGTGGTTAGTAATCTACTGGGTAATGCGATTAAATTTACCGATGAAGGTTCAATTTGGATTCAGCTAGAGGTCGATACATCTCAGCCAAATGTTAGTGTGTTACATTGCTCGGTTAAAGATTCAGGCAAAGGCATAGCGGACGATAAAAAAGCGTCTTTATTCGAGCCATTTTCCCAGGAAGATGAATCCATTAACCGGCGTTATGGAGGTGCTGGTCTTGGTCTGTCCATATGTAAGCGTCTGGTTAACCTCATGGATGGAGAAATAGAAATTGAGAGTACTCTTGGGCTGGGGTCTGACATCAGTTTTACCTGTCGCTTGTTCGAAGCGACAGAGAGTGGTCTTAGTGACTTAGATAATAAGACTTCGATGCCGATTGATGAGATTCTTCGTGGATCCAGTATTTTGATAGCTGAAGATAATCACTTCTCTCAGCGACTGATCGTCAAATTATTAAAAAGTTATGGTGCTGACTGTCTTGTTGCTAACAATGGATTGGAAGCTACTGAAATTGCCCGACTGCTGCACGTTGATATAGTTTTGATGGATGTTCATATGCCTGTGATCGACGGCGTGAGTGCCTGTGATGCAATTGTTAATCAGTCATCAGCCAGTCCTCCAGTTATAGGCTTAACTGCTGACATCACTGGGGATGGTGAAGCTAAAATGTTAGAGGCTGGCGCAGAGCTAGTATTGCAAAAGCCATTTAATGAAACTCATTTGATTAATTCAATTCTCTCAATATTAAAGAATAGAGAGAAAATACTGCAGTCTTCAGGCGATGGAATATTGTCATCATTAATTCCAGTCGCCGAACTCAAAGAAACCTTACAAAAATGTTTAGACGAATTAGAGGGTCAGCTACGGCAATTGAGCAATGGTAATTTACAGCAGGGTCTACATGATCTTCTCGGGTTATCCGGGTTGTATGGGATGACACAATTTAGAGAAATGGTACTCTCATTTAAGGCCTCCTATGGAAGTTCATCCACCGAGCAAAATTTAGAAAAGATAAACGTTATCAGACAGCACGTCGATGAAACGCTGACACCTGATCAGGTAACCGGCTAATATTTGTTTGTACTCCCCAGTAAATAAGACATAGACTGATAGAATGCCGAGACGCATGAAACTTCTGTCTCTGACTCTTCTTTTATACAAGCGTAACCATAATTAATTATGACAAAAAAAATAAAGACTAAAGATCCATTCGCCTCACGAGAGGCTGATAATTACTCTAGGCCAGTACCAAGTAGAGAGTTCTTGTTAGACTTCTTGAGTGAAAGCGTAGGTCCATTGACGCATAAAGAAATATGTTCCGCATTACAATTACAGGATGAAGAGCAAATTGAGGCAATGCGTCGGCGTTTGCGTGCAATGGAGCGTGATGGGCAAGTCGCTCGTAATCGAAGGGACGGTTATGGCACCTTGGATAAACTCAGTTTAGTCAAAGGTAGAGTCATCGGCCATCCCGAAGGGTATGGATTTGTAAAACCAGCGCATGGCGAAAGCGACGACATTTATTTGTCGAGCACTCAAATGCGTCGTGTGTTTGATGGCGACGTTGTTTTGGTTCGAATATCAGGCCGAGATCGTCGAGGCAGGCCTGAGGGTAGTTTAGTTGATGTTGTTGAGCGTAATACAAAACAGCTGGTTGGTCGTTACTTTAGTGAAAGTGGTATTTGCTTTGTGCGAGCCGATAACCCTCGAATTAGCCAAGATATATTAATTCCTGCTGATAAAGCTGGGGAAGCTAAGGCGGGACAAATCGTTGTTGTCGATGTGTTGGAACCCCCATCTCGAAGCAATTTACCGGTTGGAGCGATTGCGGAGATACTAGGCGACCATCTTGATCCAGGGTTAGAGGTTGAGATGTCGATCCGTAATTATGGAATTCCCCATCAGTGGAGTGCTTTAGTTAAAGCAGAAACTGCCGAGATTCCGGACGAAGTAACAGATACGCAATATCGTGTTGATTTAAGAAGTACGCCTCTAATTACTATCGATGGAGAAGATGCCCGAGACTTCGATGATGCGGTCTTCTGCCAAGCAAAACCGAGAGGTGGTTGGCGATTACTGGTAGCGATCGCGGATGTTTCTCACTACGTTACCGTCGGTTCAGCTCTAGATCAGCAAGCGTTTGAGAGGGGAAATTCAGTCTATTTCCCTAACCATGTAGTACCGATGCTGCCCGAGAAGTTATCTAATGGTCTCTGCTCGTTAAATCCTGCAGAAGACAGGCTCTGTATGGTGTGTGAAATGCATATTAGTGCAGAGGGTAATATTACTCGTTACCAATTTTCCGAAGCAGTTATGCATTCACATGCACGTATGACCTATTCCCAGGTTGCGCAAATTATCAGTCAACAAGAAGAGGGTAATAAGTCAGGTATCCGCAAGCAGTTTGCTGCGATTGTTCCTCATATTGATGATCTCAATGATTTATATAAGGTCCTGAACAAATGCCGAGCAAAGCGCGGAGCAATAGACTTTGATTCTCAGGAAACGCGAATTTTATTTGATGGGCAGAGGAAGATTAGCCAGATTATTCCGGTTGAACGCACTGCGGCGCACCGATTAATCGAAGAATGTATGCTTTGTGCAAATGTGTGCTCCGCGATGTTTCTTGAGAAAATCAAGATACCTGCTTTATATAGGGTGCATGAGGGGCCGAGCGAGGATCGGCTTGGATCGGTCAGAGAATTTCTCGCCGAGCTTGGTATGGGGTTAGGGGGAGGCGAAGACCCGCAACCTGAAGACTACCAGCGTGTGTTGCGCGCGAGTAAACACCGCGATGACGCTGCGGTTATTCAATCAGTAATGTTGCGCTCCATGAGCCAGGCAGTTTACCAACCGGAAAATTTAGGGCATTTTGGGCTCGCCTTTGAGGCCTATACGCATTTTACTTCTCCTATTCGACGTTATGCAGATTTACTAGTGCATCGTGCGATTAGAAGCTTAATTCGAGGTAGTAAAAAGGTTTCCAATGTCCATAGGGTTGAGGGCGCTAAGCCTCTGCCGACTAAAGTTATTTATCCTTATGAAGAGGAGCAATTACAAGCTACTGGCGAGCATTTATCGGTTACTGAGCGTCGCGCCGATGAGGCCACAAGAGATGTGGTTAATTGGTTGAAATGCGAATACTTAATGGATCGTGTGGGCGAGAAATATACTGGCGTGGTAACTGCTGTCACTGGGTTTGGGTTGTTTGTGATGCTCGATGATCTTTATGTTGAAGGTTTAATACATGTCACTAGTTTGCCAAAAGATTACTATTATCATGAGGCCTCTCAGCATCGTATGATCGGTGAGCGCACAGGTAGAGTTTTCCGTTTAGGACAAAAATTAACAGTAGGTTTGGTAAGAGTTAATTTAGAAGAGCGTAAAATTGATTTTGAACTAATTGATGATGCTAACCAAAGCGCCGACCAGCTTGATAGTGAGAGAAATGTTAAAAAACGCAAAGGTCCGTCTAAGTCGGGTTCTTCAGGTGATCATGGTGACAAGCGGGACACTCGAAGCAAGCCAGCCAATAAAAAACGTAAATCAGGTACGAAAAAGACCGCTAAAAAGAAGGCACCTAAAGCGCGCTAATTACTTTACGTTGTGGTTTTTTGCGCGCAAATGATTTGGCAGTAGCAGGCTAGTTATCTCAGCAATATAATCGAGGAAGATTGTGCCCATATCTTCAGTATAATAAGAAGAGTCACTGTTTCCGAGTGCTAAAACCCCCAAATTACCTTCATTGCGTAATATTACTACTGCGGCAGATCCTAGAATATTTAGACTATCACCAAATAGAAAATTCATTGCTGATGCGCTTAACTGACCGCAGGTAGCATTAGTTCCGTTTAGTACTGAGGGGATTTCTTGGTTAGCTTTGTCGGGGGAAGAAATCCTAGCCAAGCTCTCTGGAAGGTTCTCCGCATGACCAAGCAGCGTTAGACTGTAAGCTTGGATACCATAATCCTTTTCCAAGCTATCATAAAGAGACTGCACCAGCTCGTTGAGATTCTTAGCTTTGAGTAGATTAGCGACGAGGCGGTTGGTCCTTTCAAACATGGCTTCATTATCTTGGGCTATAGAGTAAAGACCATCGAGTTGCTCACGCATTTCTTTATTACGGTCTCGCAATGCAGCTAATTGCCGTTCAATCAGAGAGATCGCACCCTCAGGTTTGTGTGGGACTATCATGGTTTCTAGAATATCTGGGTTCTCATCCAAAAATGTTGGATGGTCGCGAAGAAAACTACGGGCTTGCTTAACACTGATATCGGTTGATTTATCTTTACTCATAACTTGATCTGTCCATGAAAACTAGTAATAGCCTGTCCGCTCATAATAAGGGAATGGCCCTCACCAGGCCAATTAATTGTTAAATTTCCCCCGGTTAGTGCAACGGTGACCGGTGAATCGACTAGCCCTTTTTGAATTGTCGCTACTGCGGCTGCGCATGCGCCAGAACCACAGGCTCGAGTCTCGCCTGAACCGCGCTCATGCACGCGTAGTTTAACATGCCGACGATTGACTACTTCTACAAAACCAACATTCACTTTGTTAGGAAAACGATAATGCTTTTCTATTTGAGATCCAATGGTACTGACTGGCGCCGAATCGATATCATCAACAAACATTACCGCGTGAGGATTGCCCATCGAGATGGCGGCAATCGCGACTGTTTGATCGCCTAAGTCAATGGGGTAGTTTGCTGATCGACATTCAGCCTCGAATGGCAGGTCTTTAGGTTCAAACTGTGGAATACCCATATCAACTGAAATTGTATTATCTTTATTGATACTAAGGCCGATGATGCGATTCATAGTTTTGACACGAATAGATTCTTTGCCAGACAACTTGCGATCTCTTACAAACCGAGCTAAACACCTAGCGCCATTGCCACATTGCTCGACTTCACTTCCGTCACTATTAAATATTCTATAGTTAAAATCTATATCGGTACTTGAAGGGGGTTCCACAATAAGCACTTGGTCACAGCCGATCCCTAAATGCCGGTCGGCGATACGCCGGACAACCGCTGCTGAAAGGTTAATGTTTTGTGTCACAGCATCAATAACGACAAAGTCATTACCCAGACCATGCATTTTAGTGAATTTCATCCACATAATAATTCTTATAGCTATTGAACGATCAATTGACCGGCAAAAGCTGCTCTCCTCTCGTCAGATCCTGAATAGTTTCTCGTTGACGGATCAGATAAACATGATCGTCATCAACCATAATTTCTGGAGCACGGGGGCGGCTGTTGTAATTTGAACTCATTACGAATCCATAGGACCCTGCAGAGAATAGACACAAATAATCGCCTTCTTTTACCTTTAGTGGGCGCTCTTTGCCTAAAAAATCTCCGCTTTCGCAGACAGGTCCAACGACATCATAAACCGCTTCATCTAGGTCGCTATTATCAGAGATAGTCTGGATATCCATCCACGCCTGATAAAGTGACGGCCTCAACATATCGTTCATTGCTGCATCCACGATGACAAAGTTTTTATGATCATTGGACTTTATGAATTGCACTTTCGTCAGCAGTACGCCGGCATTCGCAGTTATTGAGCGGCCTGGTTCTAAAATTAATGTTTCACTGCGTTGCCCCAGTAGTGGCAGTAATTCGCTCATATAGTCATCGACAGACTGAATAGATTCATCTCGATACCGAACGCCTAAGCCACCACCAATATCAATATGATTTAGACTTATTTTTAAGGCCTCAAGTTGGTCAACGAGTATTAGAAGTCTTTTCATAGCATCAACAAACGGAGCTACTTCTGTCAATTGTGAGCCAATATGGCAGTCGATGCCAATAAGATTAATGTTATCCATTAGCGAAGCACGCTGATAAACAGCCATGGCATTATTAATATCAATGCCAAATTTATCCTCTTTTAAGCCTGTGGAGATATACGGATGAGTGTTGGCATTAACATCTGGATTGACTCGAATCGACACTGGCGCTTTCATTGATAGTGCCGAGGCTGTTTTATTGAGTAATTCTAGCTCAGACTCAGATTCCACATTAAAGCAGTGAATGCCGATTTCCAATGCCCGTTGCATTTCCTGGCTGGTTTTACCAAGACCCGAAAATACCATCTTACTGGGATCTCCTCCAGCTATCAGTACTCGCTCGAGCTCACCCACCGAAACTATGTCAAAACCAGCACCTAAAGCCGCTAAGGTCTGTAATACGGCAATATTCGAATTAGATTTGACCGCATAACAAATTAAGTGAGGCTGGTTACCCAAAGCGGTAACGTAGGATTCGTAGTTGCGTTCAATCGCTGCCTTGCTGTAAGCATAGCAAGGCGTACCGAACTGCTGGGCAACATCTGAGAGCGCGACCTTTTCCATAAATAGATCGCCGTTTTTCCGGTTAATTGTCGTGTGCATACGCGTTTAATTTTCTCTAAATTGGGAGTCAGCGATAAAGGTTTCAGCGGTGTCCTGAGGAAGATAAAGATCGCCACTATTACCACACCCACCGAGCGCGCCAAGACACAATATTGTCAATAGCTCAGCAATACGTTTTCTCATGGTTATATTCCTAAAGTTAGGATGCGAAGTATAACGGTAGTGGCAGATTACAACTAAACAATTATACTGGCACCCTCGCCGCAAAAAACCAGTATGGATTGATAACAATGAATGAAGCAGAGTTTAATCAAATCGTCGATGATCTAATGTTCTCTATTGAAGAGACTATCGATGATAGCGGAGCAGATATTGATTATGAGAACAGTGGTGGCATGCTCACATTAACCTGTGATGTTAATGGTTCGCAGATTATTCTGTCTAGGCAACCTTCCATGCGCGAAATTTGGCTAGCGGCGCAGTCTGGAGGCTTTCATTTTACGCTACAGGGCAAAGAGCAAGAGAGCTGGTGTAATACGGTTACTGGCGAGCTTTTATCAGTCATGTTGAGTTCAGCTTGTCTCGCACAATCATCAGAAACAGTTCATTTCGACTTTACTTAGCGGCTACTGACTTTTTCTAAAGCTCTTGCGGCTGCGGCTTTAACTTGTACCGGTGCTGTGCCACCAATATGATCACGCGCGGCCACTGATCCTTCCAATGTTAGTACTGAGAAGACATCATTTTTAATTTGATCCGAAAATTGTACTAATTCCTCAAGACTCATATCTGACAAGTCTTTTTGTTCAGCAATACCATAAGCAACCGCCTTACCAACAATCTCGTGGGCATCGCGAAAGGGGATGCCTGTGCCAACGAGATAGTCCGCTAAATCCGTTGCTGTAGAGAATCCACGTTTTGCGGCCTCGTACATTGTCGTCTTATTCGCCTCAATGGCGGGTATCATGTCGGCGAATGCTCGCAGACAGTCACGAACGGTATCAACGGTATCAAATAAAGGCTCTTTATCTTCTTGGTTATCTTTGTTGTAGGCCAATGGTTGAGATTTCATCAGTGTTAAAAGGGAGACAAGATGTCCATTAACTCTGCCCGTTTTACCACGTACCAACTCTGGTACATCCGGATTTTTCTTTTGAGGCATAATCGATGATCCGGTACAAAATCGATCGGGTAGATCAATAAATTGGAACTGGGCCGAAGTCCAGAGAATCAACTCCTCTGACATTCGTGACATATGGGTAAGCAGAATACTGGCGAAGGCACAAAATTCGATCGCAAAGTCTCTGTCACTGACCGAGTCTAGTGAATTTTCAGTGGGCTTATCAAAATTTAAGCTAGTTGATGTGTGATTGCGATCAATGGGGTAAGTGGTGCCTGCCAGTGCAGCGGCGCCCAGAGGGCAATGATTTAAACGCTTACGGCAGTCCTGTAAGCGGCCAAAGTCTCGCTCTAGCATTTCATTCCATGCCAATAGGTGGTGACCAAAAGTTACTGGTTGAGCAGTTTGCAGATGAGTAAACCCGGGCATAATAGTATCACTTTCAATCGATGCTAGCTCAATCATGCCTGTTTGCAGCGCGCTTAACAGTAACCCAATAGCATCTATTTCATCCCGCAGCCATAGTCGTATGTCAGTAGCCACCTGATCATTTCGAGATCGTCCAGTATGTAATTTTTTACCGATATCACCTATTCGAGCGGTTAGTGCAGCTTCAATATTCATATGGACGTCTTCAAGGGCAATGGACCAGGCAAATTCACCCGATTCAATCTCGCTAGCAATAGCCTCCAGTCCACCGATGATTGCTTCGAGCTCAATGTCGGTAAGTACTCCCACTTCGCATAGCATTGAAGCATGGGCGATAGAGCCCTGAATATCATGCCTAAAAAGACGTCGATCAAAGTTTACTGAAGCCGTAAAGCGGGCAACAAAGGCATCAACGGGCTCGTTAAATCGACCACCCCATGATTGGTTAAGATGGGTGTGCTGCGATTGATCAGTTGAAGACTTTTTGGAGCTACTCATAAAACTGCTGCCTAATTAATAAAACAAGGAACACGATTATAGCCAAACATCAGCGTAATAACTTAAAACTTGGGTATATTCTAAAAACACCAATGGAGGAAGAGATGAATATCAATCAACAGCATCTAATTACCATTGATCTCTGACAAAAGTCGAGAAATCGTCGATAATGAAGCAACTTACTGATATGAGCCGATTCAATGACCGGTACCCTTCGTATAGCAACTCGAAAAAGTCCTTTGGCATTGTGGCAGGCTGAGTTCGTAAAGAGCCAGCTACAGTGCTATCACCCTCGTCTTAAAATTGAGCTGGTGACTATGACCACAAAGGGGGACAAATTACTGGACACACCATTGGCCAAAATCGGTGGTAAAGGACTCTTTGTCAAAGAGCTTGAGACCGCGATGCTTCAGGACTTAGCTGATATTGCAGTTCATTCAATGAAAGATGTCCCAATGGAGTTTCCTGAGGGACTGTGTTTGTCAGTGATTTGTGAGCGAGAAGATTCTTCTGATGCTTTTGTCTCCAGCCACTTTGGGACGTTGGCCGAGTTGCCAGAAAATGCGGTTATCGGAACCTCAAGTCTACGCCGCCAGTGTCAGATTCGAGCTCATTTTCCTATGTTACAAGTAAAAGAGTTGCGCGGTAATGTGAATACTAGATTGTCCAAGCTAGATGCTGGTGAGTATGACGCGATTATTTTAGCCTCTGCAGGTCTAATGCGCTTAGGTATGGCGAATCGAATTACACAAAGGCTACCGACTAGTATCTCTCTCCCGGCGGGTGGACAGGGTGCAGTTGGCATTGAATGTCGCAGTAATGATACGCGTATGCAAGAACTTATAGCGCCATTACATCATCTTGAGTCGGCCGTCTGTGTGCGCGCAGAACGAGCGGCTAACAAACACCTCCAAGGTGGTTGTCAGGTCCCCATAGCCTGCTTTGCAGAGCTTAGCGACAATGGTGCAACGGTTAACCTAAGAGGATTAGTGGGTAGTGTTGATGGCAGCCGTATATTACGAGCACATGCCACAGGTAATGTTGATAATCCCGAAAAATTAGGTATTCAGGTAGCCAAAGATCTACTGTCTCAAGGTGCTGGAAAGCTACTGGCTGAGATTTATGGCGATTAACGGGTTAGCGGGTAAGCGTTTATTATTGATTCGTTCGCACCGAGATTACGATGAGTTTTTAACTCTCGCATCTGATGCTCGTGCCAAGGTAGCTCATATTCCAGTGATTGATATTGAGCCTGTCATAGAAAACTCAAAAGTCACACAGCAAATAGTGTCTTTTGATCTATTTGATATCGCTATTTTTGTAAGCGTACATGCAGGCCAAATTGCAATGCAACGGCTAGACGAATATTGGCCCATGTTGCCAGTAGGGATTGATTATTTTGCTATTGGACGACAAACAGCATCGTTCATAAAGGGCTATGTCAACAACGTCTATTCGCCAGGTAACAATGCTAATTCTGAAGGATTACTAGAACTACCCGAACTTCAAGATGTAAAAAACAAGTCAGTAGTTATTTTTCGAGGTGGTAGGGGACGCGAAACACTTAGTCAAGAGCTCAGTGCACGTGGGGCTAACGTCGAATATTGTGACATTTACCGTAGAGTTAGAAATCAGAAAAAGCTCCAGTTAGCGTATCGGCAACTTAGTGAGATCGATTTCTTAATAGCCCATAGCGGAGAGTTACTAGAAGCCATGGGGCCATTGAAAAATCTTGAGAATTTTGTGAGCGGTAATCTTTTCTCGGTCGTTGTGCCTAGTCAAAGAGTAGCGGAAATAGCTTATGATTTGGGTTATGGTTCTGTGTTTGTGGCTAAAAATGCACTACCTGAGTCTATGCTTGCTGTATTAGAACAGAACATTTAAATCAGTTACTTGAGTAGATGAAACTAAAAGGGTAATTACAGTCGATGATTAATTGGAGGTATGAAAATGTCTGAATCTGAGGAGAAGACTCAAGTCCTCGAAAATCCAACATCAAAGGCGGAGATTAAAAAAAATCAGTCGATCACTAAAAAGCCCCGCACGTCAGCTTACTTTTGGTTACTACTTGGATTACCAGCCCTGTTCGCGGTTATTGTTGTGAGTTGGTTTGGATGGCAGCAATGGCAGATTATGCTGACTGATTTAGAGCGAATAGAATATTTAAATATCGAATTGGAAGCGCATTTAAAGCAGGCTAATAGCCAGTCCATAATTACTAGTAATCGCGAGCTTGAGCACTTAGAGAACCGTAAAGAGCTGTCTCAGCAAGTGATTAACTTGCAGTTACAAGTAAATGCTCAGGGCGCCCGAATTACCGAGCTTGGCTCAACTACGCGCACAGATTGGTATCTGTCAGAGGCAGCTTATCTGGCACGTTTAGCCAGTCAGCGGTTACAAACGGAGCGTGGTACAAAAAATCCACTAGCGCTTCTTCAAAAAGTTGACTCAATTTTAGTTGAAATTGATGAAGGAGGAATGTTGGCTGTTCGGGCCGCCATAGCTGTGGATATCACGGCGCTTAGACTAGCGGGTGAAATTGATATTGAGGGCATCGTTTTAGAATTAAATGCGCTCGCCGTGCAAATTGATGAGCTACCAATGATCCAGCTATCAGTAAATTCTTCTGCGAGTAACCAAGATTCAGATGATAACGGTTTAGCCAACCTGGTTGTTGATGAGTCGCTCTCTCAACGCTGGTCTGCTTTGATCGATGAATTTACTCAGTCTTTGGGCCAACTTGTTCAAGTGAAGCAGCGCCTTCAGCCGATTGAGCGAGTTCTTTCTGCTAGCGAGGAGAGTGTTGTACGTAATAACGTAAGACTTCTGTTACAGCAGGCGGCCAATGCAGCACTGCGTGAGCAACAGAGCATATATGACCTCAGTCTTAAGCGCGCTCAGCAATGGCTAACGCAATACTTCCAAATGAACAGTTCAGTTGAGGTGGTAAAAGATCGTCTGATAAAGCTTAGCGTGGAACAGGTCGTCCAAGAACTACCATTTATTGACGGGTCGGTTAACGCGCTTGAGGCATTTATGATCGTTAGACAAAGTAACCTTATCGAAGGAAGTGCAGGGGTAGTGGAAATAGAGGCCGTGGATTAGCCATGAGAAAATTATTAGTTATTTCGATTATGGCGTTATTGGTGGGCGCTTCAAGTATTTGGTTAATGCAGCGTGACAGTGGATACATTTTACTGAGTATTAATGATGTTACTGTTGAAATGACCGCCTGGGTTGGTTTGCTCTTATACCTATGGGTGACAGGTATTACTGTCTGGTTGATTTTACTATTTAAGTGGCTGTCGCAAGCTGGCGGATTTCGACATTGGTGGTCGACAAGAAATAGAATGCGGCATCTTAATAAAACAGCGCAAGGACTAATTCTGTTTGCCGATCATGACTGGGAAAAAGCGAGAGAATTATTGGTAGACTCCGCGGCTCAATCATCAATGCCTGATGTAAATTTATTGTTTGCTGCCCGTGCCGCTGCCGAAAACCATCAGATAGATGATGCTCGTGACTTGTTAGAGAGACTCAGAGAGACTCAGCCACGCGCTACATTACTAGCCGACAAGGCTTTCGCCGAGATATTATTGGGCGAAGAAAACTTCACTCAGGCAATTCAGTTCTTACTGCCAATCGCAGAAAAAAAGCCGAATGATCGCGGTGTTCTGCGTCTACTAGCAGATCTTTACTATTTGACGGAAGATTGGTCGTCTTTGCAGAAGATACTGGCTGATTTACGTCGATTTAAGGCACTTAACTCAACTGACTTAGACGTGCTTGAAATAGATGTATATACAAATTTATTGAGTAGTTTCCAATTAAATATTGATTCCACCGCTCAAGAAAAGATCGACCAAGTTGGCGAGTTATGGGAATTAATTCCCAAAAAATTACGACAAAATCACGATATTATGTGTGGTTATTTCGAGGTACTGCAGCTAGTTAACGATAACGATAAATTAGTTATGTTGCTGGCCAAGAGTATTAATAGTCAATGGAACACAGAGTTAGTTCGTCGTTTGGGCGAAGCTACAAGCTCAGTACCAGAAAAACAGCTTTTGATAGCAGAAAAGTGGTTGATTAAAAATCCGCAGGATATCGCTTTGCTAACCGCACTTGGCAACATTTGTTGCCAAGCAAAGTTCTGGGGAAAAGCTAAGGATTATTTTGCTAGTGCAGTGGCTCTTCAACCCAGTCCCTATCTTTACTTGAAGCTATCTGAAGTTTTAGTGGAGATGGGTGATTTTACTGGCAGTAATGACAGCTGCAAGCGAGGACTTTTACTGGGCATTGAGACTCAATTTAATCAAGACTAATTACTATTCGGCAGTACCGTTTTCGTTAGTTGAGTATTAAGGGCTCAACATCCACTTCCCGTCCGGGCAACGATCAGTGGGTCTTTAAGGGCAAACTGTATCCATTGAGATTGAGGTGACATGTGCCGTTTTGTTCTAAATACGTTTTTTCTTAAGATCACGTATTAAAAATCGTGATGGGTGCATTGCTTTGCGTAATTCTCTCTCTAGGGGCCCTAGTTGCTGGTGGATCTCTGCCGCAAGGACCTCAGCGGTCAAGGGAGCATAGCCCAATCCGCGAGAACCCATTCCACAGTTAATATAGAGATTTGGAAGATAGGTTCCCATTACCGGGGAATCTTTGCGTGCATCTACTCGTAAAGATTCATAGATCTCAAGCATGGCGGATACGTCTGGAACTGGACCAACAATCGGTAAATAATCTCTTGTTGTACAGCGAAAATTGGCTCGGCCCTCGAGTTTATTTAGTTGGACAGTACCTATCGCTCTACCGATGCCTTGATCCGTTTTTGTTATTTGGTCAAGGTTGGTTTGATGGTCTTGAATTCTTAGTTCGGTGCTATCAATAGCCTTATTATAGGTCGCACCACACCCATGAGTACCTTTGTTTGGCGGGGCTATGTAGCCCTCACCACAGATGACTGTTTTCAAGGACTGACTGTCTTCAGTAACAGGTAATTCGGTGACTTGACCGCGTAGTTTAGTAATACCTAAAAAATTTGTTTGTTCAAATTTTTCGCAGTCATAGGCATTGGCAACAACTACTATATCTGAGTGGCTCAGTTGCTCGCGTTTAGCGTCAAGTAACTCCCATTGTCCAGTTGATTTATTTCTAAAGAGTTGAGCTACATCGCCTTGAACGAGCGCGATATTATGATCCTTGAGAATCTCCTGACAAATAGTCGCTGGAGGAAGCCATCCAAGCTTAGAAAAATAGAGTCCATGGGAGGTATCCAAGCTTATACCCGCGATAGCCTCCATCTGGGCATTGTCGACAAGTCTTACCAAAGACTTTTGATGGTAAAAATGTTGGCCAAGCTGCTCAAACTGTTTACGCTGACGCTCACCTTCCGGAATCACCAATACTCCGCATTGTTGACCTAACCCTCGATTCCAAAAAGTTTGATAATAACGACTCGCAAGGGTTATGGCAGCAAGATTAATGCGTGGAAGGGGTTCGTCTCGTATTGACAATTTTGGGTAGATAATAGCCTGCTGGTTGCCCGACGCCTCTTGACCAGCTCTAGTATGCCGATCAATGATTGTGACGTTGTAACCGCGCTTGGACAGTGCTGCTGCAGTGGTGCAACCGGCAATTCCAGCTCCGATAATGGTGACGCTAGGTTGGCGAGAAAGAGGTCGGCTTGGCAATTGATTGAGATGCCATTGATTTGTGCCACGGGCATTGTCCGAATCATTCTTGAGGCTAGCAATGAGCGTGGCGCTAATCATTTGACACTTGTCGGCAAACCCTTGTTTGTAGTTGACACTAAAGCCAGCGATATTAAGACTTTTTGTTACTTCACTTTCAGTTAAATAGGTCGTTAAGCTCGTTTCAGTTGACGATAAGCTGGCAATAGTTTTGCACAGTTCTTTTTGCCACATTGCTGGGTTCTTTTCGGGCGAAAAGCCGTTAAGAAACCATGTGTCTATAGGTTTTTTATCATAGACAGAGTACCTTTGATCGACGCTTTCACCAAGTGCATTGAACATCTCTTGGGCATCGCCTAACATGAGGCATAGATTGATTCGACCCTCATATAACTCGATGCTATGGAAACCTTTTACTGCGGGAGGGTAGCTGTCGATCAGCGCCTGACCATGAGCACTTAGGGAAGGAAACTGCTCAAATACTTTCGCTAGATCGGCCGTCTTTAGAGGCACCGGCTCTGCGGAGAAATAGTACAGCGTGCAATTAGTGGGCGCAGTTTTCAGCCATAATTCACAGCAGTTAAGGAAGTTAATGCCAGTACCAAATCCAAGTTCTCCAATACTAAAAGATCGATCAGCCGCTTTTAGATTATTCCAGCGAGAGGGTAAGTCGTTTTGTTGCAAAAACACATAGAAACTTTCAGCAAGCCCGTTAGGCAAAGACCAATAGAAGTCCTCGTAGTCTAAGGAGTAGGGCATTCCTTGGCGCCATTGGATATCTGCCGCTGCAAGTTCCACTAAGTTAATCCAAACTCGCGCATAATTTGATCACACCACTTTGTAATGTAGGCATCTGCCAACTCTATCTGATTCTCATCGTCTAGTGGTAATCCAACAAACATTGTCGCATCGTCATTTAATGCTTTGGATTCCTTAAAGTCGAAGCCTTTATTAGGCCAAGCTCCTACTGCAGTTGCGCCCTGAGTGATGGTCTTAGCCCAAAGGTATCCCAGGGCATCTTGAAACCACTCGGGATAACCCACTTGATCGCCTAAACCGTAGACGGCAACTTTTATGCCCGTTAGGTCGAGCCCATCGAGCGCATCCCAGTGTGTTTCCCAGTCTTCTTGTAATTCACCAAAATCCCACGTTGGAATGCCAAGAATTAAATATTTATATTCCGTCATCCGTTGTACGGGGTCTAAAGCAACATCATGCAGACTTACTGTATCTTCACCAAGTTTAGAATTTATTTCATCACGGATTTTCTCACCCGCCATTTCAGTATAGCAAGTGGTACTCCCGTAAAATAAACCGATCTTTACTGTCATCTAATTTATATCTCGCGAATTCTTATTGGGCTGCTGTGGAGTATTTAGGCGATTTGTTAAGTCTCAGATATCACCCGCGCACATGATACTCGCAGTTTTTGAATTATAAAAACACCAAACTAAAGTTTATTTAAATGCTGCCGGCAAAGTCAATTTTCTTCCATGCTTCGTAAGCCACAATAGCCACTGTGTTTGATAGATTCAAACTGCGACTACTCGCTTGCATGGGTAAACGTAGGATATTATCAGCGCCAATCGAATTCCTTATATGTTCGGGGAGACCTCTTGTTTCTGGACCAAAAAGAAGAGTGTCATTAGGCTGATAATTTATGGATGAATAATTGATTGTTCCTTTAGTGCTCAATGCGTATACATTGATTGGATTCACCGAGCTTAAATAAGCAGCCCAATCCCGATGAATCTGCAAATCCTGGAATTCGCTGTAGTCTAAGCCAGCTCTTCGTAATCGTTTGTCATCCAGCTCGAAGCCAAGAGGCTCAATCAGATGCAATCTAAAACCTGTGTTGGCACAAAGACGAATAATATTTCCGGTATTTGGTGGTATTTCTGGTTCATAAAGAACGATATCAAGCATGGAGATTCTTCTGTAAAGTTGCGTCTAGGGAGGATAATTTTATATCATTCAGAGATTGTACCTCTAATGAATCAAGGCTATCGTTTATAGTGTATTGAAGCATACTATCAGGTAGTAAACTTAAATTGTCGCTAACCTCTGGCGATACTGTAAAAGGTGTTATAAATGAAAAATTTCGATCAGCAAAAAGCAATACAAATACTAAACAAAATTATGGAGTTAGAGCTGTCCGGCGTTGTTCGCTATACCCATTATTCCTTAATGATTTATGGTTACAATCGAATTCCAATCGTCTCTTGGTTAAAAGCCAATGCTCAAGAAGGGCTCGATCATGCTACTAAAGCGGGCGAGCTTGTGACTATGCTGGGTGGCCATCCCTCCTTAAAAATTGGCGCTTTACTAGAGACTGAAAAACATGACACTGGTGACATACTTCGTGAGAGTTTAGAACATGAATCGGTTACTGCAGCGGTATATTACGAGTTATTAGAGCTTGTTGATGGTGAATCGGTAGTACTTGAAGAATATGCTCGCCAGATGATTCATTTAGAAGAATTGCATTTGGACGAAGTGAATAAAATGCTCCGGACGCCGGGAGATCTTGCGCCTTTCGAGGCTTAAGGGTTAGATAATTGGAGAAGTCGTACTTTTGGTCTTAGTTAGGCGCTTTGTCTTTAGCCCTTGTATTGCTTTGATAAAGTTACTTTGTCGGTAAAATTAGAATTAAAAAAAGGAGTTATTAATCATGGAATTTATTAAAAAAAATGTAATAAAAGCGACACTGTTATCACTATTAGTCTCGGTGTCAGGAATGGCTGTTGCTGAGCGAGATACATCGAGAGATCAATATCGCCATCCGACAGAAACGCTAGCGTTTTTTGGAATAGCGTCACAAATGGACGTTTTAGAGATATCACCAGGGGGTGGCTGGTATACCGAAGTTTTAGCCAAGCACGTCACTGGTGATCTACTCGCCGGACACTATGACCCGCAATCAGATAGAGCATATTATCGAAAGTCCCAAAGCAAGTTTGCGGCTAAAATTGCCGCGGCACCGGACATGTATGGCAACGTAAAAATGCATATATTTGATGCCTCGGCTAAGAAATTATCTGCTAAAGCGTCGTCTGTGGATGCGGTTGTTACTTTTAGAAACGTCCATAATTGGATGGGTTCGAGTGCCGAGGCGTCGTCATTTGAGCTATTTTTTAAGGCATTAAAGCCAGGTGGAGTGTTGGGTGTTGTAGAACATCGTGCGCCTGAAGGAACGGATAAAGCGACGATGAAGAAAAGTGGTTATATGACGCAAGATTATGTCATCGAGCTTGCTCAAGCTGCCGGCTTTGTTTTCGAGGCATCGTCTGAAGTAAATGCCAATGAGAAAGACACTGCAAATCACCCCAAGGGTGTATGGACTCTACCGCCAAGCTTGAGCTTGGGGGACCAAGATCGGGAGCTTTATTTGGCGATTGGCGAAAGTGATCGAATGACATTGCGATTTCGGAAACCTAATCAGTGATTGAAATCCCTTCCGAACGCCTACCTAGTGCTACGCTCAACGCAGTAATTGAGGAGTATATCCTTCGCGAGGGCACTGATTATGGCGTTCAGGAGGTTAGCTTGCAGAGTAAAATACAACAGGTTGAGGGTCAGTTAGCACGTGGTGATGTATTAATTACCTATGACCCGGCTACTGAGACATGTACTTTATTGACTCGGTATCAGTTCAGGCAGTTTACAGAGCAGCAGCGCAATAGTGGTTCGTGTGAACAGGATGCCTAAAGACAAGACGCTAACGGCTGGCAGAGCTTTTGAGAATTTGCAATCGGAGCTCCTTGGTGCGACGCAAATCCTGGTTGGATTTAGTGGTGGGCTAGATTCTTCGGTTTTACTAGATTTGTTAAACCAAACCATTCCCTCAGACAGGATAACAGCAGTCCATATTAACCATGGTTTGTCACCCAAGGCGTCTGAGTGGCAATTGCATGCAGAGCACTTTTGTCAAGAGAGAGGTATTGCATGCCATAGTGAAAGCGTTAAGGTTGAGTTTGATGGCCAAGGGCCTGAGGCTGCCGCTAGGCAAGCTAGATATGCTGTTTTTGAAAAATTGTTGCGCCAAGACGGTGTGTTACTGCTTGGGCATCATCAAGATGATCAGAGTGAGACCTTGCTATATCGGTTGATGCGAAGTTCAGGGCCTCTCGGATTGTCAGGTATCCCAGTGAGGCGATCAATTGGTGCTGGGACCTTATATAGACCACTACTCACTTGGTCTAAAGAGTCTCTAAAGACCTATGCTTTAGATAGAAGTATTCAATGGGTCGAGGATGAGAGTAACAACTGCAACGACTATGACCGTAACTTTTTACGGAATCGTTTAATTCCAATCTTAGCTGAACGTTGGCCGGACTATCGCCAGCGTTTAAGTGGTGTGTCTGCGATAAGTCAAGATAGTGCAGAGCTCTGCAGAGATCTTGCTATTCAAGACCTGGCTTCGTTGCAATCAAGACCCGAGCGGGCCGGAGCCTCACTTCTCATAAATAGTTTTAATGATCTCAGCGGGGTTCGGCAAAAAAATGTCTTGCGACACTGGGCTGAAACCCAAGATCGATGTGCACCTAGTCAAAAAATCATCCACGAAATTATTAAAGCTGTTGTTGAAGCTCGGATTGATGCTTCGCCCAAGGTAATTTGTCAAGATACGGAATATCGTCGTTATGATGGACGTTTATATGTTCTAGACTCTCGTAAACTTGTTAGTCGGTCAGTTGAGCAACCCCTCGATATATTGTGGCATGTTGATGAGGCCGTTAACCTTGGTGGTGGGATGCAGTTAGAAGCTATGCCTGCGCTGGGCGAGGGCTTGCGCATGCCACAAAGTGGTACCTTTAGAATAGGTAATCGCCGGGGTGGTGAGCATTGTCACCCGGTGGGCCGATCGCACTCCAATAGTTTAAAAAAATGCCTTCAGGAGTTTGGCCTAGAGCCCTGGTGGCGAGACAGAGTTCCGCTCATATTTTTAGATCAACAGCTCATCGCTGTAGCAGATCTGTGGGTCTGCGAGAATTGGCAGGTACAGCCGGAAGAGATTGGTATTAAAATCCACTGGCACGACAACTCTTTGTAGAATCGTAGAAGCCTTTCTGTTAGTCTGTTCTACCATCTTGACTAGGATGGTCGTTGGCCAACTTCGCGGCCAAACGAACTCCAAAAGATATCAATCTCTCTTAAATTCTGATCTGTGCAGGGTCCTTATGACACGTTTTATTTTTGTTACTGGTGGTGTTGTTTCCTCTTTGGGTAAGGGCATTGCAGCAGCCTCTCTTGGTGCTGTATTGGAGGCCAGAGGTCTTGATGTAACCATGCTTAAGCTTGACCCCTACCTAAATGTTGATCCCGGCACCATGAGTCCTCATCAGCATGGCGAGGTTTATGTGACTGAGGATGGGGCGGAAACTGACTTAGATCTTGGGCACTACGAGAGATTCTTGCGTGCCAAGATGACTCAAAATAATAATTTTACGACGGGCCAGGTGTATGAAACTATTCTCAAACGCGAGCGGCGCGGGGACTTTTTAGGCGGTACTGTCCAGGTTATCCCTCATGTCACTGACGAGATAAAACGTCGTATTGTTGCAGGAGCGGGCGATCATGATATTGCCGTTGTAGAAATTGGTGGAACCGTCGGTGATATTGAGTCACAACCCTTTCTCGAGGCAGTTCGACAGATGAGAGGTGAGTTGGGCTACCAGAATTCTCTATTGATACATCTTACCCTCGTGCCGTATATAGCAACAGCGGGAGAAACTAAAACAAAACCGACTCAGCACTCAGTAAAAGAAATGCGCTCGTTGGGTCTTCAGCCGGACGTATTACTCTGTCGTTCTGAAGTTATGATCGAAGAAGAACAGCGTAAGAAAATCTCACTGTTTACTAACGTGGAAGAGCGAGCCGTAGTCCCTGTTATGGATGCGTCGACAGTGTATAAAATCCCTAGAATGCTGCATGAGTGGGGTCTCGATCAGTTCGTTTTAGACCGTTTTAACATTGACAGACCAGCCGCAGACTTGCATCAGTGGGATAACGTTGTCGCTAACCAAATGCTCTCAGATGGTCAAGTAACCGTTGCTATGGTCGGCAAATATATGGACCTACTTGATGCTTATAAATCTTTGACTGAAGCTTTGGTGCATGCAGGCATTAGCAACAAAACTAAAGTAAAAATCCGTTATATTGATTCTGAGAAGCTGCAAAAAAATCACGACTTACTTGATGGTGTAGATGCTATTTTAGTGCCTGGTGGGTTTGGCTCACGTGGTATCGAAGGTAAAATTCATGCCGTTAAAGTAGCGCGTGAAAATAATATCCCATATCTTGGTATCTGTCTGGGCATGCAAATAGCTGTTATTGAGTATGCCAGAAATGTTTGTGGTTTAGATAACGCTAATAGTACCGAATTTGACGCCTCTACCGACTATCCTGTGGTTGGGTTAATTGAAGAGTGGATTGATCAAGAGGGTAACAAAGAGCAACGTAGTGTAGATTCTGATCTAGGTGGCACCATGCGCCTTGGGTCCCAAGTTTGTCATCTTGTATCGGGTTCTAATGCACAACAGATTTATGGCGATGAACAAATTAAAGAGCGACACCGCCATCGATTTGAAGTGAATAATAATTTTCTACCGCAGTTGAAAGATGCCGGGTTAGTTGTGGGTGGGTTATCATTTGACAAAACGTTGGTTGAGACTATCGAACTGCCAGAGCATCGCTGGTTCTTTGCTAGTCAGTTCCATCCCGAGTTTACGTCTACACCTAGAGATGGTCATCCGCTGTTTTCAAGTTTTGTTGAAGCCGCCACTGCATATCAGCAGTATAAAAATGCTAAATAGGAGTTGAGATATGACTTCAAAAATAGTCCAAGTCAGTGAAATCAAGGTTAGTAATGACGAACCGATGACCTTGTTTGGGGGCATCAACGTTTTCGAGTCTCGAGATATGGCTATGCGTGTTGCCGAGGCTTATGTAACCGCTACCGAAAAACTCGGTATTCCCTATGTATTTAAAGCTTCGTTTGACAAGGCTAATCGTTCATCAATTCACTCTTTTCGTGGCCCCGGTCTAGACGAAGGCTTAAAAATATTTGCTGAGATAAAATCAACATTTAACGTACCGGTCATCACTGATGTACATGAGGTGGCTCAAGCTGCGCCCGTCGCTGAAGTCTGTGATGTCATTCAGTTACCGGCCTTTTTGGCGCGCCAAACCGACCTAGTGGCAGCAATGGCAGCTACTGATGCGGTAATTAATGTCAAAAAACCTCAATTTTTAAGTCCTGGGCAGATGGCTAATATCGTCGATAAATTTCGTGAATGTGGCAACCATAAGGTAATACTTTGCGAGCGTGGAACCTGTATGGGCTACGATAATTTAGTAGTCGATATGCTGGGTTTTAGGACAATGAAAGAGGTGAGTGGCGGGTCGCCATTGATTTTTGATGTGACTCACGCGTTACAGTGCCGAGACCCTCTAGGTGCAGCGTCTGGTGGCCGTAGACATCAGGTAGCCGAGTTGGGTAGGGCAGGTATTGCTGTTGGTATAGCGGGCCTCTTTTTAGAGGCGCATCCAGATCCAGATCGTGCTAAGTGTGATGGCCCTAGTGCATTACCGTTGGATAAACTAGAGCCTTTTTTGATCCAAATGAAAGCGTTTGATGACTTAGTAAAGTCACAGCCAGACTTGGGTATACTTTAATAAGGCCGGGCTAGTTTTGCCTTCTTGCCGATTCATACAATACTATATCATCTCCATGATGGAGATATGACTAACATTAATGGAGATACACCCCTATGACTAATATTGCTGATATTCGCGCCTTTGAAGTGTTAGATTCAAGAGGAAACCCTACCATTCAAGCCGACGTAGTATTAGAAAATGGGATTGTGGGATCTGCCTGTTCTCCCTCTGGTGCTTCAACCGGATCAAGAGAGGCGCTCGAACTTCGAGATGGAGACAAAGATCGTTATCTTGGTAAGGGTGTGCTTACCGCGGTAAATAATGTTAATACCACTATTAGAGCATTGCTTGTTGGTTGTTCAGCTACTGAGCAACGTATGCTAGACCAGATGATGATTGATGCCGATGGTACTGAGAATAAAGGCGTTTTAGGCGCTAATGCAATTCTGGCTGTATCTTTGGCAGCGGCAAAAGCGGCTGCTCAAGATAAGCATATGCCTCTCTACGCACACATCGCAGAACTCAATAATACTCCGGGTATTTACAGTATGCCGGTGCCCATGATGAATATTATTAACGGTGGAGAGCATGCTGATAATAATGTTGATATTCAAGAATTTATGGTCCAGCCGGTATCGGCGAAGACCTTCTCAGAAGCCTTACAGGTCGGTGCTGAAATTTTCCATTCCTTAAAAAAGGTACTGAGTAGTAAAGGATTGAATACCGCTGTTGGTGATGAGGGTGGTTTCGCTCCGAATCTTTCTTCGAATGCGGAGGCACTTGCGGTTATTCAAGAAGCTACCGAAGCGGCTGGCTATAAATTAGGTTCAGATGTAACTTTGGCGCTAGACTGTGCCGCGTCTGAATTCTACAGAGATGGTAAATATGATCTTTCCGGAGAAGGAAAGGTATATTCGGCAGAGGGATTTAGCGACTTTTTAGCAGAGCTATGCGATCAGTACCCCATTATTTCTATTGAAGACGGTCAGGATGAGTCTGACTGGGATGGATGGAAGTACCAGACTGAAAAGTTGGGTGACCGAGTTCAGCTAGTTGGCGATGATCTATTCGTGACCAATACCAGCATATTAAAGCGCGGTATTGACATGGGAGTGGGTAATTCAATTCTTATAAAGTTTAATCAGATCGGTACTTTATCTGAGACACTCGATGCTATTAACATGGCAAAAGATGCGGGTTACAGTGTTGTCATTTCACATCGTTCTGGTGAAACTGAAGATACCACGATTGCAGACTTAGCAGTGGGTACAGCGGCGGGCCAAATTAAGACTGGCTCTCTATGCCGTTCAGACCGCGTGGCTAAATATAATCGTTTATTACGAATTGAAGCTGAATTAGGGTCGACGGCCGCTCCCTATAACGGTCGTGCAGAATTTAAGGTTTAATGCTGACACGTTAAAACCATAGAAATATCATAAAATTGAATAGAATTTCAATATGCGTTGGTTGCTGATACTACTGATAGTCTTATTGCTTGGTTTACAAGTGCGGTTGTGGGTGGGTGAGGGAAGCCTTGCACATAAATCGGAATTAGATGCACAGCTTGACCAACAAAAAGTTAAAAACAAACGTTTGCAGCAACGTAACGAAGTTATAGCTAGAGATGTAGAGAGTTTAAAAACTAATCTGGATGCTATTGAAGAGAAGGCGCGAGAGGACCTTGGTATGATCAAGCAAGGCGAAGTGTTTTATCTGGTAACTGATGAGAAAGCCAGTATCTTGCAGGATAGCCTTCCAGAGGGGAAAACGTCACCATGACTGCTGCTTTTCCAAATTACTGGGCTATTGTTCCCGCCGCGGGTGTCGGTAAGCGGTTTTCTGCAGATATTCCAAAACAGTTTCATCAGCTGAAGGGTGACCTGGTGGCACAACATACCCTCAGCAGATTATTAAAGATCCCTCTAATTAAGCGAATTGTAGCTCCATGTGATCCTACATTAGGTTATTGGTCAAAGGTCAGTGCTGTAAAAAACCCTAGAGTGACTCTAACAGAGGGGGGAGAAACGCGTGCTAAATCTGTATTAAATGGTCTAATTATGCTCTCTAATGTGGCCGAGCTAGATGACTGGGTATTGGTTCATGATATGGCGAGACCCTGCGTAACCTCATCAGATATTATGAAGCTCATTAATGGGTTAACAAACCATCCTGTGGGTGGTTTGTTAACGACACAAATTAATGAAACACTGAAGACGATAATGCCGGACAACCATGTCCAAGCAACCGTTAATCGGGAGGCGTATCGAGCTGCCAAAACGCCGCAAATGTTTCGATATGGCATATTGCGGGACGCAATTGAATTGATGATTCAGGACCAGAAAATACCGACTGATGAGGCTTCCGCAGTAGAATATTCAAACCATAAAGTCCTTACTATCGAAGGAAGACATGACAATATAAAGATTACTCGCCGAGAGGATCTGATGATAGCTGAAGTTATTTTGATAAATCAGGAGAATGAGAGATGCGTATAGGCCACGGTTTCGATGTCCATGCTTTTGGTGTTGGTGACGCATTAATTCTAGGTGGCGTTTCTATTCCATTTGAGCATGCGTTCATTGCCCATTCCGACGGTGATGTTTTAACTCACGCGTTTATGGACGCTATATTGGGAGCTTTGAGTCTCGGAGATATAGGCCGACATTTTCCCGATACCGATCCCAAATATAGCGGTTGTAATAGCCTTGGTTTGCTATCTGAAGTCGCACAGATGATGACGTCCCGAGGTTATCGCATTGGTAATGCTGATCTGACGATTGTTGCTCAGAAACCTAAAATGGCGCCGCATATCATTCACATGGTAGAAAAACTTACTACAGTCCTGGCCTGTGATTATCAGCAGATTAACATTAAGGCCACCACATCGGAGAGTCTTGGCTTTACCGGTCGCGGTGAAGGTATTGCTTGCCATGCGTCGGTTCTTCTAGAGTCAGTACCTGACTGAACTAACTATAGAGATTTTTCCTATCAGCTCCCGTAACTTTGATTTCAAAACGCTACCCTATTTACACGGCGCGCCTTTGGCGACAGCCTTATTTCGCTGTTGCCCAGAGGATTTTGTTGTTGATGAAATTCTTGAAATCAAGCCTACTGGTGAGGGTGAGCATTTATGGCTTCTAGTGAGTAAGCGTGACCAAAATACGACTTGGGTGGCTGGATTGCTGGCTAAACTAGCCGGTATCCCGCGAAATGATGTTGGATTTTGTGGGATGAAAGATCGGTTTGCTGTTACCAGTCAGTGGTTTAGTTTACATATTCCAGGGCGCGATTTAGATCTGAACTGTTTGGCCCATGATGATTTCAAGATTTTAAAAACAGCTCGCAATAACAAAAAATTGCGGCGGGGCATGCATCAGGGTAATCAGTTCAAAATAGTGTTGCAGGACTTCTCAGTGACTGATGCGTCATTTAGGGAGCGAATTGATCTGATTATTGAGAAAGGTGTCCCCAACTACTTTGGAGAGCAGAGATTTGGGCACGATGGGAATAATCTCAATGAAGTTCAAAAACTGATCCAAACAGATAAACTCAAAGGTAATCGACACGGCACAGGCTTATATTTGTCTGCGGCCCGCTCTTGGTTGTTTAACTTGGTGGCTGCCAAACGATTAATGTTGTCCAATAATGATCTTGCTGGAGAGACGGGTCCACTTTGGGGGCGAGGTCGTTCCGCCACTGAGGGACAAATAGCCGATATTGAAAATGATGTTTTAGATGATTGGAAAGACTGGTGTTACGCTCTTGAGCATGCAGGTTTAAAGCAACAGCGTCGTGAACTGATTATGCGCGTAGATAATTTGACGGCTGAATGGATTGACGCTGATAAGCTACGGTTAGAGTTTAGCCTTTCCAGTGGGTGTTATGCGACAATCTTGATGAGAGAGATTGCAGAATTATCTCGCCCTATGAACTTTGCCCTATGATATATTGGAGTGTGAAGACCGTATGAAAATGAGACTTTTAACAGCCGGCGTACTGGCTGCTTTTTTCAGGAGAAATAGGTGAATTCGACAGAAATGGCGGGTATTGGGATGACTTCCCAGCGGACCCGAGAGCGCCTAATTAGTCGATTGATCGAGCAAGGGATTACCAACCAAAAAGTATTGGATGTTATCAGAATGACACCCAGACATATTTTTCTAGATGAAGCTTTGTCGCACCGAGCCTATGAAGACACTGCTCTACCTATTGGGTTTGCGCAAACATTATCTCAACCGTATATCGTTGCCAGAATGACTGAAATTCTCCTCTCCCAAGGGCCGCTAAAAAAAGTATTAGAGATTGGAACCGGGTCGGGCTATCAAGCGGCTGTTTTGGCTCAGTTAACAGAGCAGGTGTATAGTGTAGAACGTATCGAGCCGCTTTTGAATAAGGCTAAGCAAAGGTTTAGAAAGCTCGGGCTGAGCAATATATCTGCCCACCTATCGGATGGATGTTTTGGCTGGGAAAAACAGGCTCCCTATGATGGCATTATAACGACAGCTGCACCGCAATCTATACCCGAGAGTCTTTTAGATCAGTTGGCACCCAATGGTATATTGGTGATTCCAGTAGGCAGTGGAGACGATCAGGATTTGAGTGTGGTCACACGGGTTGGGAGTTCTTGTGAGTTCGACCAGACTATTGTTGAGAAAGTTAAATTTGTTCCTCTACTGGGTGGCCTATCCAGGTAGTTGATAAAAAGGATGTTAGATGAGAACTACTGCTACCAATATGTTGTTATTTTTAAAAGGTCTGGCTATGGGTGCAGCAGATGTCGTTCCAGGTATTTCAGGAGGAACGGTTGCCTTTATTACGGGTATTTATATTGAGTTGGTTGCTACTATAAAATCCTTTGATATCACCGCACTAAAATTATTAAAATCTGATGGCCCACGGGCTACCTGGCACCATATTAATGGCAACTTTCTTGTCGTGTTGTTGGCCGGCATCCTCACTAGTGTGTTTTCTTTAGCGCAGATTATGCATTACCTTTTGTTGGAGCATGGAGTGCCCCTGTGGTCTTTTTTCAGCGGTTTAATCATTGGCTCGGTTATTTTGCTTTTGCGTCAAAATCCACCGACGAAAATATCTGAAAAGTTACTGTTTGTTGTCGGAGTCTTGATAGCTTACGGTATTTCAATTGCACCGTCCGTGGTGTTGGAAGGGTCGGTGATGACTATGTTCTTTGCCGGTGCTATCGCTCTCTGTGCAATGATTCTGCCAGGAATTTCTGGTTCATTCATCCTTGTTCTTTTGGGACTCTATCCTGTATTTATTAGTGCTATAGCTAACTTAGAAATTGATATTCTAGTTGCTTTTTCGGCGGGTGGAATTATTGGTCTAATGCTATTCAGTCGATTCTTGTCATGGTTGTTAGTAAACTTTCAGTCGGCGGTAATAGCATTAATGTGCGGGTTTTTAGTCGGTAGCTTGAGTATTATCTGGCCTTGGAAAAGTACGCTTTATCAGAAGGTTTCCGATACTGGTGAGGTTTTAACTAAGATTACTGAGAATATACTGCCTAATCAATTTTTAGAGATTACAGGGCATGACCCGCGAACTCTTTTATGTTCTTTGGTATTTTGTCTTGGATTCGCAATCGTTTTAAGTGCAGAGTTTTTTGGTAAGACCCAACGTCATTAGTAAAGGAGGTGTTAAGTTCGTGATGAGAATAGCCTTTATGATGGTGTTCCTGTCTTTTCTCTCTGGATGTTCTAACAGTCCGGCTGGCATCAGTGATCGTGGTCAGCCTCCTAGTATAAGAATTAAAACTCATCTGGTAGATGCTGGAGAAACACTTTACTCGATTGCTTGGCGCTATGATTTGAGCGTTAATGAACTTGCATATGCTAATTTATTAGTTGCGCCATACACGCTTAAAGTTGGACAAAAGCTAAATTTGAAAATAGTAAAAACTCGTCATACTGTAACTGCTGGAGACACATTATTTTCGATTGCGTCTACTTATGGATTAACTGTCTGGAGCTTGGCTCGTAAAAATGGCTTGAGCCCTCCGTACCTTATAAATCCAGGGCAGATAATATCCGTGAGTTCTAGATCAATGCTCGACTCTAGAGCGCAAGACGTTCAGGCCGCAAAAGGTAAAGGCAGCGCTCTAAAAAATACTGCTGTGCAACGCGTAGCTCCTCAGACTCAATCCGCACCGAAACCAATAATTTATAGTAGCAATTGGCAATGGAAATGGCCTATTGACGGGCAAGTTGTCGAGACGTTTAATCCTGACAAGTTACAAAAAGGTATAAAAATAAAATCGAGTAATGGCACTCAGGTTCGTGCAGCGGCCCCGGGACATGTTGTTTATGCCGGTTCAGGATTGCGTGGCTATGGAAGATTGATTATTGTTAAGCATAGTGATAACCTTTTGAGTGCCTATGCAAACAATGATTCACTACTGGTGAAAGTAGGTCAGTCGGTTAGTCAAACTGATGTGATTTCAAGTTTGAGCGTTGATGGAACAATGTATTTTGAAATCAGGAAAGATGGTGACCCTGTTAATCCTATAAGTTACCTGAAATAGTCGGACTTTATTATTTCAAGTTCTTCAGGGATTGGCGTCTAGATTGGGCGCTATTAGAAATTTAGTTTTGCAAAGGAGTTGCAAAGATGGTCGAAGATGTAATCGGTGACGAATTTAAGGCGCTGTCCTTAGTCGCTAGAAAGAATAAAACAAGTGAAAGTCCGGCCCGTCGAGTTGTCGACGCGACCAGTATGTATCTCAAAGAAATTGGCTTTGTGCCTCTCCTAACCGCTTCGGAAGAAGTCCTCTATTCCCGAAAATTCCAGCAAGGTTGTGAGCGCTCTCGTCATATGATGATAGAGAGTAACTTACGTTTGGTGGTTAAAATTTCGCGTCGTTATCTGAATCGTGGGCTAGAGTTGTTGGATCTTATCGAAGAGGGGAATATAGGACTGATGCGCGCGGTAGAAAAATTTGATCCAGAGTTGGGTTATCGCTTCTCGACATATGCTACTTGGTGGATTAGGCAAACAATCGAGCGCGCAATAATGAATCAAACGCGGACGATTAGGTTACCTGTCCATGTGGTCAAGGAATTAAATATTTATTTGCGTGCCTCACGGAAGCTAGCTCAAAGGCTAGATCATGATCCAACACCGGAAGAAATTGCTGCTGAGGTCAATAAACCGATTAAAGATGTACTTAAAATTCTTAGTCTTAGTGAGCGAGTTTCGTCTATTGATGCGCAGATAGCTGATCAAGATAAAGCGCTAATCGATACGGTAGCTGACATATCAACGTTAAGTCCAGAGAGTCAGACCGAGACCAATAATTTGTCCTCAGTTTTAGAGGGGTGGTTGCAGCAACTACCTGAGAAGCAAAGGGAAGTGCTGGTTCGACGATTTGGTTTAATGCACCATAATGAGCAGACGCTAGAGCATATTGGCTCCGAGATCGGTTTGACCAGAGAAAGGGTGCGTCAGATTCAAGTAGACGGATTACGCAGATTACGCGATTTACTCCACCAACATGATCTAAGTAGTGATGATCTTTTTGAAGAGTTGTTTAAACACTAAACGCTAAATTGTAGACCCTCTCAAGAAAGAGTCTACGCTCATCAAACTAATCTTGAGCGAGGTGGCGTTCTCGCGAAGCTAGGACTTCTTTTTTGGCAGCCGCCGCATCATCCCAGCCATCGACTTTCACCCACTTGCCAGGCTCTAGAGATTTATAGTTCTCAAAATAGTGGACAATCTGCTGGATCAAAAGCTCAGGAAGATCACTCGCTTCTTTTACATGATCGTAAATTTTAGTTAATTTAGAGTGCGGTACGGCCAACAATTTAGCATCAATCCCTGACTCATCACTCATATTGAGCACACCTACTACGCGACTGCGTATAACCGCTCCTGGCATCACTGGGTAAGGCGTAACCACCAACACATCTAACGGATCTCCATCTTCTGATAACGTCTGTGGCACATAACCATAGTTGGCAGGGTAAAACATAGGCGTTGCAACAAAGCGATCAACAAAAATGGCATCAGAGTCTTTGTCCACTTCGTATTTTATGGGGTCATGATTTGCTGGAATTTCAATCACCACGTTTATATCATTTGGCAGGTCTTTACCAGCAGGAATATCGTTATAGCTCATGTTATTAGGTCCGTAATTTAGCGATTGATGTTTAATTAGCAGATTATAACGATTTGTCGAAAAATTGGCTAGGCGCTATCTATAGTTTGAGCGATCGTATTTGATTTATTCAGGGTAATCTATGGAAGAAAAGTGCTAATTTTAGAGGAGCTTCTTTGTCATAGCTGCAAGAGAGATGTGACGGAATAAAAATATATCTAGATTAAGCCAATAGGTTAGCTAGTGTGACCTTCTTCGGAAACTGATCTAAATATTTGAGATGCCCTTTATGACATGATAGAGAAGAAATCATACAGCACTTTAAATGTCATGTGACATGTCTCAGTATGCTGTTTATGGCATCATAACGTGATTGAAAATGTCTCCCTATACGGCTGAATATATCTCCCTATCAAAATGGTTCGCTAGTATAATGATTATTTGACTATTTTGAAACTGCTGGCTGAATCTATAGTGATAGCTTAGAGGGTCATACGGAACTGACAAATAACAAAAACGCCCCACAAAGTATTCCGTATACTATTAAAGTGTTAGTAGTATTAGGTATTAAGGACTTTTTGTTGGCTAGTTTAAAAAGTTTTAATTTGGGAGTTTTACTGTGAATAATAATATTCGGTTGGCGGCGATTTTCTTACTGTCATTAGTAATTTGGTTTGCGAGTGGATTGATAAGTTCGTCTCAGTCTAAAGAGAGTTCAGTAAGAGCAACAGCACCCACTGGCGTTCAGGTTACTGTTTTTCAGAAAGCTTTATATAAGCCGGCTCTGTCGCTGCGTGCGAATACTCAGCCAAATCGGTCAGTGAATTTAGCCGCTCAAATAGTCGGTAAAATTTCAGCTGTTTTGGTGGAAGAAGGTACTGCTGTTACAAAGGGACAAGTGATTTGTGAGATCAGTAAAGAAGACCGCTACTTTCGACTGGACCAAGCGAAAGCGTACCTTGAACAATCCTCCATTGCCTATCGAGGAGCCATAACCCTAAAAAGTGCCGGGTTTCAGTCGGAAGTGGCTATTGCGCAGGCTAGGGCCACGCTTGAAACTGCCAAAGTAAATTTGAAACGTGCCCAACTTGATATTGGCCATTTAAACGTTGCGGCTCCATTCGATGGAATTATTGAAACGCGAGCATTGGATATTGGGGACTACGTTGTCCCCGGTACAATTTGCGCATTGTTAGTCGATTTGGACCCAATAAAGGTGACAGCGCTAATCAATGAGCATGAAGTTAGTAAGGTCAAAGTGAGTAGTGTCGCATCTGCTAGTATCGGTTTAAATGGACCTGTTGAAGCCGTAGTAAGTTACATTGCTCATCAAGCAAATCATACGACTCAAAGCTATCGGCTTGAGGCTTTAGTGAAAAATAGTAATAAATCTATTCGAGCAGGCTTGTCTGCTCGCCTTGAAATTCCTACCGAGGGCATTGAGGCTCACTTAATTCCCGCGAGTAGTACTTTACTAGATGATCAAGGCGGTATGGCAGTCCGTATTGTGTCACCTGGAAATATCACGCAATCAATATCAGTCACAGTACTCGGCGAAATAGGCGCTGGAATTTGGGTATCTGGCTTACCTGAGGTAGCTAATGTTATTACTGTAGGGCAAAATTACGTGATAGACGGTGAGCTGGTCGAGCCTACTTTTTTGAATAATATCGCTAAAATTTAAAGTAGGTTTTAAATTTCATGAGCTTCTTACGACTAATTATCGAACACTCGCGAGCCACGCTTGCCATCATGCTATTGGTACTTATTGCTGGTGCTGGTTCACGTCTATCTATGCCAGTAGAGCTTAACCCTAATGTTACGTTGCCGGTTGTTATGATTTTGGTTCGGCATGATGGAATTTCTCCTGAGGATGGCGCTCGGTTATTAATTAGGCCGATAGAAAAAGAACTCAAAATCCTGGACGGTCTAGATGAAGTGAAAGCAACCGCCCGTGAGGGTGCAGTCGTTATCACGGTAGAATTTGAAGCAGGGGATAATATAAAGCAATCCTTGGCGGATGTACGTGAAGCCGTAGACCGAGCAAAGGCACAATTCCCACAAGACACTAAAGAGCCTGTTGTATCTGAGCTGAGTCCAAGCCCCGAACCCGCGGTGGTGATTACTTTTTCAGGGGCTAAAGTTTCTGAGCGAGAATTATTTCGTGCTGCCAAGTTTTATCAGCGACAATTAGAAATACTTCCAGAGGTACTCACCGCTGATATTTCGGGTCATCGCGATGAAGTTGTCGATGTTGTGATTGATCCCTCCAGATTAGAGCAGTACGGTCTAAATATTACTGAGATTGTACGAGCCATTAGCGTAAACAACTTACTAATTCCTGCCGGTGAAATGGATGTTGCTCAAGGACGCTTTGGTATCAAAGTTCCTGCGCTGATTGAAACGGCTGAGGACATTCGCGCTTTGCCCATACGCAACAATTCCGAAGGATCAGTCATCTTAGGGGATGTGGCAGATGTGCGCCGAACGTTCAAGGATGCGGCAGGCTACAGTTTCATTAATGGTGAAAAGACTATTGCCATTGATGTCCGTAAACGATTGTCTGCCAACTTGATTAAAACGGTTGAGGCTTCTCGAGAGACAGTAAGTCAATCACGTGACCAGTTTTCTGCTGACATGGATATTGGTTATACCTTTGATAGCTCAGAAATGACTAATCAAATGGTCAACGAGTTACAAGGCAACATCATCACGGCGATGTGTTTAGTGCTAATTTTAGTGGTTGCCACCCTGGGTATCAAATCAGGTCTTTTGGTGGGTTTCGGTATTCCCTTTTGCCTTTTAGGTGCACTCATTATTGTTAATTTTCTCGGGCATAGCTTTAATTTTATGGTTATGTTTGGTCTTTTACTCTCCTTGGGTATGCTGATCGATGGCGCCATTGTAGTTGTGGAGTTTGCGAGTACTAAAGGCGCTGAGGGCCTGTCTACGCGTGAGGCTTATATTACCGCCGTTCAACGAATGGCGATTCCTGTGATTGCCTCTACAGGGACTACACTAGCGGCTTTTCTGCCATTACTATTTTGGCCGGGGGTTTCTGGTGAGTTTATGTCGTACTTACCCATTACTGTTTTCGCTGTTTTAGCATGGTCACTGACCTATGCTCTTATTTTCGCACCGACCATGGGCATTGTGATGGCTCGTCGTCGTGGTAAGCGTAAAAAGTTACCAGAGGACCATGAATCAGAAGCGGCGGCTAAAACACTATTTGAGCCATTGCAGGATTTCTACCTAAAAATTTTAATGCCTGTCATTGAGGCACCTTTTAAAGCATTTTTGATAGCGATGTCGCTAATTGTAGGGATCTTTTTTTTGTATGGAAAGTTCAATGCCGGCCAGGAGTTCTTTACAGCCATAGAGAGCCAATATGGCATAGTCAATGTGCGTGCTCAAGGTAACCTGTCGATAAGTGAACAGGAAAAAATCACCTTAGAGGTAAGCCGTATTGTCAGTTCAATCGATGGCGTTCATCAGGTTTATGGGTACAGCAATTCTGGTAATTTCTCAGTTTATGGGACTGATGTTAGCCGTGATCAAATCAGTAGTATGTTGGTCGAACTGTATCCCAGGGAAGAACGCGACAGAGGCAGTGAGGCTGTTTTCACTGAAATCCGAGGGAAAATTGCAAACCTTCCTGGAATTTATGCCACTGGAAAAGAGGTAGATACAGGACCCCCGACGGGGAAAGATATCCAAATTCAGCTCTCTTCGCCAGATCGTCAAGCGATGTATCGCAAGACTGCTGAGTTGCGGCAGTGGATTGCTCAAAATGTAGACGGGGTCACTGATCTTCAAGATACCTTGCCGCTGGCAGGTATCCAATGGGAAATAGAGGTTGATCGCCCTCGTGCCGCCATGCTTGGTGTCAATGTAGCTGATGTGGGAAATATGGTTCAAATGGTCACAGGAGGTATTATGGTTGGAAACTTCCGCCCAGACGATTCTGATGATGAAGTGGAAATTAGACTACGATTCCCAAAGCAAGATAGGCAGTTGAAATCTATTGATGATTTGAGAGTGAACACGCCGAACGGAGCGGTGCCCATCAGTAGTTTTACCAATCGTATCGCAAAACCGCGAGTTGACTCTATTAAGCGTATGGACATGGTGGAAACGGTTTTCATTTTAGCGAGCACAGAAGCTGGTTACTTAGTTGACGATCAAACGCAACTTATTGAACAGTGGGTTCAGCAACAGGACGATGAATCAGCCGTAAAAATTCGTTTTCGTGGCGCCAATGAAGAACAGACTGCGGCGGCTGATTTTTTATCGACTGCGTTTACTTTGGCAATGTCAGTAATGCTGATTATGCTGGTTATGCAATTTAATAGTTTTTATCAAGCAGGGCTAATTTTGTTTTCGGTAGTTTTGTCTACAGCAGGTGTTCTGCTTGGTCTGTTAGTTGCACAGGCTACTTTTAGTACTATTTTAACGGGTGTTGGTATTGTCGCATTGGCCGGCATCGTCGTTAATAACAATATTGTTCTGATTGATACCTACAATTATCTTCGGCGACATAACCTTACATTAACACCTGCTGAAGCAGTTTATACGGCGGCTAAATCTCGGTTTAGACCTGTTATGCTGACTTCGATTACTACAATTGTGGGTTTGTTACCTTTAGCAAATGGTCTGAGTATAGATTTGGTAGCCCGGAGCTATACGGTAGGTGGTATGGTAGCTTCGTGGTGGCAGCCTCTGGCAAGTGCAATTGTCAATGGACTTGCGGTTTCTACGATACTAACCTTGTTGTTGACCCCTGCCATGTTGTTGCTCCCTGAGATTATCTCCAAACGACTAGGGTTTAGAGTAGCTGATCATCAATTTGAAGACGATGCTGTAGAGTAAAACGGTAGAAGGTGCCTGTGTGAGAAAAATCATTCACTGCGACTGTGATTGTTTTTATGCAGCTGTAGAGATGCGAGATGACCCCTCTCTGCGATCACTGCCCATTGCCATTGGGGGTAAATCGGATCGCCGCGGAGTGGTCGCTACGTGTAATTACAGAGCGCGGGAGTTCGGTATTCACTCAGCTATGCCCACAGCTTATGCTCTGCGGCTTTGTCCCGATCTGGTCGTCATTCCTGGGACCATGGAAAAATATCGAAAAGCAGCTCATCAAATACGTCAGATATTTTATCGCTACACCGATAAAGTTGAGCCTCTCTCTTTAGATGAAGCATATCTAGATGTCACTGATTGCCAGGAATGTCGTGGCAGTGCAACTCTGATAGCGCAACAAATAAGACAAACTATTGCTGAGGAAGTGGGTGTTACCGCCTCGGCAGGTATCGCCCCCAATAAATTTTTGGCTAAAGTCGCCAGCGACTTAAATAAACCAGACGGACAGTTTGTGATTACTCCGGAGGAAGTTGAAGAGTTTGTTAAAACATTGGCTGTAAAACGAATATTCGGTGTAGGTAAGGTAACTAATGAGAAACTCCAACGGTTGGGAATCAAGACCTGTGGGGATCTCCAGCAGCGCTCTCTCATAGAGTTGGTAGATAAGTTTGGCACCTTTGGAAAACGTCTTCATGACTTGAGTACAGGGATAGATAATCGATCAGTCAATTCTGATAGTCGTCGAAAATCACTCAGTGTTGAACATACATATTCAGATGATTTACCCGATCAAGCCGCCTGTAAAGATAAAATATCAGACCTGTTATTAGAGTTACGTAGCCGCCTGAGACGTATCGATAGTGATTATTTAGTCACTAAGCAGTTTATTAAGGTCAAGTTTAATGATTTCACTAGCACGACTGTTGAGCGACAGTTGAGTAAAGGGCTACCCCAGCAGAGTTTTGAAGATTTACTCGTGCAAGCTTTGGCGCGCGGTGGACGACCGGTGCGCCTTTTAGGTTTGGGCGTTCGATTTGTGGATACGCGACAGCAAGAGATAGGATTACAGCTAGATTTTTTTGACAAGTAGCCTGTAACGATGAATTCCCATCACCCACTGTTTAAAACGTAAGGCCTTTTTGTTAAGCTAGATAGCTGGTCGATTTTTGGAAGAAAGAGTTGAAGAACCAATCAAGTAAAAACTCCATTCGCAGTGAACTGCGCCGAAAGACTGAGGAATATATTTCTCTTGGTGGTGAGATTAAACAGCACCAGGCGGGAGAAACGGGTGAGCCGGCAGACAAGCCGAGAGGACGTTCCGCGTTTGTTAGTGGAGAGCCCCCAAAAACTCGGACCTATATCAATGATGTTGTTTCTGCCTTAGACAATCGCAAAAAGAAAAAGGTGCCACCAAAAGCTTCTGCGACGACTAAGCGGGCAAAGAAGAAAGTAATTTACGACGACTTTGGTGAGCCCGTTCGGGAAGTTTGGACAAAAGATTAACCTTAGAACACTGCTCCGTATAGGTCTTTAAGGAATAGCTGGCTCTAGGTCTACCCCCTCGATCAAAAAACTATTCGTGTTAGTCTGCTTTAGCGCTATATAGCTAGCTGACCTTCTCTCCACGGGCTTGTTTGTCGGCATGGTAGCTTGATCGTACTAAGGGACCGCAGGCGGCTTGTTTAAAGCCAATCTTATATGCATATTCAGTGTATTCAGCAAATTCATCAGGGTGAACAAACCTATCAATCGCCAGATGGCTCGGAGATGGCTGCAAGTATTGGCCAACCGTCAGCATATCTACATCGTGCTCCCGCAGATCATCTAGGGTTCTCAATAGTTCATCTTTGGTTTCACCGAGACCGACCATTAATCCCGATTTAGTCTGTATCTGAGGGTTGCGAGCTTTATATTCCTTCAGTAGTTTTAATGACCAGGCGTAGTTAGCACCAGGACGGGCTTCTCGATAAAGACGTGGCACAGTTTCCATGTTGTGGTTAAAGACATCGGGTGGAGTAGCGCTCATAATATCGAGTGCAGGGGTCATGCGACCACGAAAATCAGGGACTAAGATCTCTACTTTAAGTTCTGGTGATAGAAGCCTTGCTTCACGAATACAGTCAGCAAAATGTTGTGCGCCACCATCGCGCAGATCATCTCTATCTACTGAAGTAATTACCACATAATTGAGAGCCATCTCATGAATGGCTAATGCTAAATTTTTTGGCTCCGCGGCATCCAGTTTGTTAGGTTTACCGTGGCTGACGTCACAAAATGGACAGCGCCGAGTACAAATTTCACCCATGATCATAAAAGTGGCGGTGCCTCCACTAAAGCATTCATGCAAGTTTGGGCAGGCAGCCTCTTCACAGACTGTAGACATTTTATGACGACGCAAAATTTGCTTTATTTCTTGTACTTTGGGTGATGCGGATAAACGTACACGCATCCAGGATGGTTTACGCTGTATTTCAGTTGTCGGAATAACCTTAACGGGTATCCTCTCTACCTTATCTGCACTACGTAACTTCTCACCGGCTTGCAAACGACGAGTCCGCTTAGGAGGTGCGGTCTGAAGCTCAATAGTTGGAATGAGATTTATCGTTTCGCTATTAAGCTTATCTGCATTTATTGTTTTTATCGGTACGATAGTATCCACTACGAATAATAATCCTTAGAATTCATCAGTTAAAGCAGGTAGGCCTGCGGCCATTTCAACGCTATTATAGCCGAGTCCTTCCATCAGATGGTTGGTTAATTTATCGATCACCCGATCTAAGGTAGGCGGCGCAGTATCTATTAAGTCAGCGAGTTGAGTCATTTCAACACCTAGGCCACAAGGGTTTATTCGTTGCCACGGCGACATATCCATATCAACGTTGAAATTTAAACCGTGGTAGCTACATCCTTTTCGAATACGTAAACCCAGGGAAGCAATTTTCTTTCCATTAGAGACATAAACACCTGGTGCATCGCTGCGTGGCGTAGCTTCTACATCCCAGTGGGCTAAGGTATCTACAAGTGCTTTTTCGATTAAAGAGACCAATCCACGCACCCCAATATTAAGACGTTTCAAATCGATTAACAGATATGCCGTAATCTGACCTGGACCATGATAAGTAACATGGCCCCCACGGTCACTTTTTACTACTGGAATGTCACCGGCAACTAGAATGTATTCATCTTTGCCAGCCTGCCCTTGAGTAAATACTGGATTATGCTCCACGTACCAAATCTCATCTCGAGTCGATATGTTCCGCTGATCGGTAAAGGCTTTCATCAAGGTAAATATTTTGGTGTAGTTCTGACATCCAAGATGACGAATAATGAGCGGCGATGCAGTGACCATGGTCAAAGCACCATTTTAACGCTGGCGCTAGTTTTCAGAGCAGCAAATATATCATCCAATTGTGGCTTACCGGTTGCAATAATGTTCACTGTTACCGATTGCCAGCGACCCTTACTACTGTCGCGCACTGAAATCTTTTGTCGATCAAAGCCTGGGGCATGGTTGTCCATTACAGCTAATATATGCTCGATAAAGCTACCATTAGCCTCACCTAAAATTTTAATAGGGTAGTCACAAGGAAATTCGATCTTTGGCGGTTCTTGATCATTCACATCAACGTTCTCATGATAGGAGATCTGTAAAGAAAAGAATTATCCAATCAAAGAGTCGCTCAAAAAGACCCGACTCAGCAATATCTTTTTCTGCAACTAGGGGTACATCAACCAACAGCGCTTCGTTCAAGCTGACCTGTAAATTGCCAAGTACCTGACCTGTTACGATAGGTGCTGCAATAACGTCACTAAGTGTAACTTCTGCTTTCAGTATTTTTTCTGATCCACGAGGGAATGTGAGTACGACGTCGTCAGCAATAGTTAAATTTAAGAATTCTTCTTCGCCGTACCATAATTTGGCATTAGCTTTTATGATGTCACCCGCAGAATAGACCACTTGAGTATCGAAATATCTGAATCCATAGGACAGTAGTCGTTGTGATTCACGTGCTCTAGATTCATCATTGGTCGCACCAAGAACAACGGCGATCAGACGCATATCTCGCCGCTTAGCCGAAGACACTAAGCAGTAACCAGCTTCTTGAGTTCTGCCAGTTTTCAGCCCATCGACACTCTTATCGCGCCACAACAAGCGATTACGATTAGGTTGATTAATATTGTTATGTTCAAAGTACTTTTTTGAATATATCTCGTAGTATTTTGGGTGATCACGAATTATCGCTCGCGCAATTTTTGATAGGTCGCGTGCCGAAGTAAACATTCCTTCGGCAGGAAGCCCTGTTGAATTCATATACTGGGTATTGGTCATACCTAGAAGCTCAGCTTGTTGATTCATAAGATCAGCAAAGGCATGCTCGCCACCAGCGACATGCTCAGCTAGCGCGATAGCAGCATCGTTACCCGATTGAATAATAACACCATGCATTAGATCTAGTACTGTCACGCGTGACCTAGCGCTTAAAAACATAGTGGAACCGTCTGTTTTAGCCCCTCCGAGTAACCAGGCATTGTCGCTGATTAACACTTCGGTCTCTTCTGTTAAGCGACCCTCCTCAATCTCGTTAGAGACTAAATAGGTAGTCATCATCTTGGCTAGGCTTGCTGGCGGCAACTGTTTGTCTGCATTGCTTTCCAGTAGAACAGTTCCCGTATTGGCATCAATGAGAATCCATGCTTTGGCGGCTATTTCTGGTGCTGCGGGGCGCATTTTTTGTGCGCTACTAATTGTTGAAAAGGCCATTGATGCAATAATTAGCGCGGCGGGTAAAAGCCATTTCTTTGTCATAGTCTCACTACCATTATTTTACGAGTTAAAGCGTTCAGTTTAGCACCCAAGAACGCGCATGTGCATAGACATAGGTGAGTTTATGAGACTCAACCCGTTAGTTTGAATAAACATCACGTCGGTCATTAAATGGCTAGCAGATATTGTCTGCTTTACACAGGTTACTACGAATATTTTGGCTTAATTGAAAAACCGCCATGGCATACTTGGTTCTTGGGTTATAACGGCCTATGACATAGAAATTATGTAATCCCAGCCAATATTCTTGGCCATACTTAGCTTCCAGCCGAATCGGAAATGCAGGAAGATCAGCTGAAAGTGAGTCCATCGGTATGTAACCTTGAGCGGATAGATCAGCAATTGTTTTGGTTGGGCGCTTCATTTTATTGAGTTCTTTGCTATCGACAGATTTTCCATCCTCAATATGAGCTTTTGTTGCCACTGGCTGACCTTCTTTCCAGCCATGCTTAGTAAAGTAATTTGCAACACTGCCAATTGCATCTGTAGGGTTAGACCAGATATCTGCAAAATCATCGCCGTCATAATCTACGGCATAGTTACGGTAGCTGTTGGGCATAAATTGACCCCAACCCATGGCACCGGCATAAGAACCTTTTAGTGTAAGGGGGTCTTTACCTTGTTCGCGAGCCAAAAGAAATAAATGCTCCAGCTGGGTAGTGAAAAACTTTCGTCGAGACTCTCGCTTTTCGGTCTGAGTGTAATAGTCAAATGCCAGCGTAGACAGCGCATCTATTACATTGTAGCTACCGACATTTCGACCATAGTTCGTTTCAACACCAATAATACTAACAATAATTGCTGGATCAACACCGAACTCTTCTTCAGCTCTTTTTAGCGTGTCACTATTTTCTAACCAGAACTCTTGCCCTCGAGAAATCCTAGTGTCCGTAACAAAAATCTTTCGATATTCATGCCACGCTTTTGATTTCTCGGCAGGACGACTCATAGCCGCTACGATAGACTCTTGATGTCTGGCTGAGGCCAACCAATCAAGCATTTGCTGACGCTCGAATTGATGCTCTGTAACCATGGTGTCCACGAACTTTGCAGCGTCAGGATGATTAGAATAATCAGCCGATGAAGTGACGCAGTGTAAGGTGAAAATACAATAGATAGCGGTTCTTAAAAGATAATTCAAAACTGAGTCCTCATTTGCTTAGGCTCTCTACTTATCGCCATTAGCATACCAAATCCTATGAAAAGGGTTAAGATTGCGGTTCCACCATAACTAATCATTGGCAGTGGCGCGCCAACAACAGGCAGTATTCCCGATACCATACCCATATTAACAAAAATATAAACGAAAAATATGCTAGCTAGGCTACCGGCCAAGAGTCGCCCAAACTGTGACTGTGCATTTGTGGCAATGACCAAGGATCTTCCAATTACCAATAGATATAGGGTACAGAGTGCCAGAACACCAATCAAGCCAAATTCCTCCGCTAAGACTGCGATAATGAAATCAGTATGACTCTCTGGAAGAAAACTTAATTGGGACTGCGTTCCTTCAGTCCAACCTTTACCCTCAAATCCACCCGAACCAATAGCTGTTTTGGATTGGATAATATTCCATCCCGAGCCCAGAGTGTCATCCTCTGGGGACAAAAGCGTCAAAATTCGTTGCTTTTGGTAGTCGCGAAGTACAAATAGCCACATCACTGGAATAGCAGCTATAGCAATCAGGCCGGAACCCGCTATGTAGCGCTTGCCAAGTCCAGCTAGGAATAGGACCAAAAATCCAGACATGAATACCAGAATGGCTGTTCCTAAATCAGGTTGTCGTACAATTAACAAAGTGGGCACTAATATCATCACAATAGACCAGCACACATGTTTAAAGTTGGGTGGTATAAATCGTTTGCTCAGATAGGCGGAAATCATCAATGGTAAGCATACTTTCATCAGCTCAGCAGGTTGCAACCTCGTGAATCCTAAGTCTAGCCAACGCTGGGCTCCCTTAGCGCCAACACCAAATATTAATACTGCGAACAGAGACACTAACCCCAATCCATAAATAACAAATGCCCATCTCTCTAGTGATCGCACAGAGATTTGCGCGACGATAAGCATTAGAGCAAACCCCACTGTCATAAATGTTAGTTGGCGCTTTACATAGGAAAGATCTTGCCCGCCGGCACTATATAATACTGCAAGGCCGAAAGTGCAGAGTGCAAAAAGCAACACCAATAAAATCAAATCGATATTCATTGAACGACTAATGCGCCGTGCGCCGCCCGGATTTTGCATTGTCCTCACAAAATCATTGATTTGCATAAACGTTCAAACCTTTTAACGCGTCGTTAGGTATGCTGCTAATCTTAGAATTAGTCTGCAAATAAGCATCTATTACTGAGCGTGCGATTGGCGCAGCCGTAGAGCTACCATGCTCACCATTTTCTACAATTAAACCAACGGCGATTTGAGGGTCATCAAAGGGCGCAAAGGCAATAAACAATGCGTGATCCCATTGTCGTTTGTTAAGTTTTGACTTGTCATAGTCTTCATCGGCGCTGATGCTGACTACCTGTGCAGTCCCTGTTTTGCCAGCCATGGTGTATGTAAGACCGCGATTTATTGATGTTGCCGTACCTCGCACTGAGTGCACCACACCCTTCATTGAATCATGAATATAGTCCCAATATTTTGGATCTATTTCTTTAATCTGTTTTGTTTTAGCTGGGACTAGGTCAATTCCGCCAACCGATTTGACCAGTCGGGGTTCAATAATCTTTCCTTTTGAGGCAATGCGAGCAGTCATTACTGCGAGCTGCAATGGAGTAGAGAGCATAAAGCCTTGACCAATACTCATGTTAATGGTGTCACCGTTAAACCAAGAGGCATTACGACTCTCTTTTTTCCATGTCCGAGACGGCATGATACCGGTTGCCTCACCGGGCAGATCAATACCAGTCTTTGCGCCAAGCCCAAATGCCGAACTGTTTGATGAGAGGATATTTATGCCGGTTTTAATACCCATTTTATAAAAGAAAACATCACAGGATTCTATGATCGCCTTGGCTAAATCGACGCCTTTTCCATGACCACCTCGCTCTGAGTTATGGTCGCGCCAGGGACGTTCGATACCTTCCATGAAAAAGAAACCGGGATCTTCAATTCTGGTGCTAGGAGAAACGGTCTTGTTGTCTAGCGCGATCAGGCCAAATAAAGGTTTCACCGTAGAACCTGGTGGATATTGACCCTGTATTGCGCGATTGAACATCGGATTATCAGCTGAATTTAATAGTTCACTATAGTTTTTTTGACTGATACCTGAGACAAACAAGTTAGCGTCGTAGCTCGGGGCGCTAACCATCGCCAGCACGCCTCCAGTTTTAACATCCATAGCGACAAGCGCTCCGCGCTCCCCAGCAAACGCGTCGAAAGCAATCTGTTGTAAGTTGCTATCAACATGCAGCACTAAGTCGCTACCTGAATCGGGGTCAACTTTATTGAGGACTCTCATCACGCGTCCCCGAGCATTTGTCTCTACATGCTCGCTACCAACACTGCCAAGCAGGCTATTCTCATAAAACTTCTCGAGCCCGACCTTTCCAATGGAATCAGTACCGCTGTACTGGATAGGGTCAATAAGACTTATTTCTCGCTCGTTAATACGACCGACATAACCTACTACATGGGCAAAAAGATCTCGTTTTGGATAAAATCGAGATAACCGAGCGCTTACTTTAACACCATCCAAGCGGTGCTCATTCACGGCTAAAATCGCCTGCTCTTCCTCACTCAAGTTAAACTTTATAGGTGTTTGTTCGAAGGGTCGCCTACGCTTTAATCTTTTATAGAAACGTGTGACATCGCTTTCAGAAAGGGGAACGAGAGTACCAATATTCTCAATCAGTTTTTCCAAATCATTAGAGCGTTCGCGAATAATAGTTAGGTTAGATACAGATTGGTTATCGGCTAACATTTCTCCGTTACGATCATAAATTACACCTCTTGCGGGCGGATTTGGTCTCATATGAACGCGATTGTTATCAGACTGCGTGACAAAGTCTTGGTGCTGGTTAATTTGTAGGTCAAAGTAACGGGCGATTAAAATAGCAGTGAAGGCGAGCATTAGTAAACTTGCTAATAAGACTCTGCCGACAAAGATTTGTCGTTCGCGAGCCGGGTCTGAAAACGCTTCTTCATTCATGAGATGCTGCCAGTTCCTCTAATTACGATGATATGGATGATTAGCGTTGATGCTCCAAGCTCGATAGAGTTGCTCCATCAAGAGGATTCGTACCAATGGATGTGGCAATGTTAAATCTGACAGTGACCAACACATATTCGCTCGACCAAGGCAGGCTTTTGAGAGACCATCAGGACCACCAATCATAAGACTAATATCGTGTCCATCCATTTGCCATTTGGCTAAATTACTTGCTAGTTTTGTGGTACTCATGGTTTTTCCGAGCACATCTAAAGCAACCACAAAGTCTTTTTCGCCAACAGCTTTTAAAATGGCCTGGCCTTCAGTTTCAATGGCTTTGCTGGATGACTGGCTTTTACCTCGAGCACCCAGCGCTATTTCTATGGTTTTGATACGTAGCTCAGGAGGCATTCTCTTACTGTATTCTGAGCAACCGGAATTTACCCAATCGGGCATCCGAGTACCTACGGCAAAAATGCTAAGCCTCATTTTACTGCTGATCCAACCCTGGAATACTATTCATCAAGGTTTCTTCATCTGCGTTTATCGGTCGATCATCAGGGCGTAGCGACCATAATTTCTCAAGGTCATAAAATGCCCGTGTGGCTGGAAGCATGACATGAACAATGACCGCACCAAAATCGACGAGCACCCACTCTCCGACATCATCCCCCTCAACACCCAGTAGGGAAAAACCTGCTTTTTTGCCATCAACGGCAACATTGTTCGCAAGTGATTTGACTTGACGGCTAGAGTTGCCGCTAGCAACCACCATGGTATCCATGACGCCAGTCAGTTCCATAACATTAATACTAACGATATCTTGTGCTTTTACATCTTCAAGGGCATTGATAACAATTTCATGGAGATTCTTTTTCATAGTGCTTAATTACTCATATAGGCGATGTTGTTGAATATAGTTTACTACGCCATCTGGGGCCATATATCTAATGCTGTCACCGCATTTAACTTTGTCGCGAATGATCGTCGACGAAACAGCTAGCATGGTCAGATCGCAAAAATAAATATGCCCTGCTGGGCGTTCCTCTAGTTTACTCAGATCAGCGCAGGAATGCTGGTTTATCCACTCGAAGAGGGGACCTTTTTTTGGGGCCGAAAACCCTGGGCGAGAAGAAACTGCGATATGACAGAAATCCAGCAGCTGCTCCCATCGGTTCCAGCTATTAATGCTGGCCAACGCATCCATTCCCAAGCATAAAAATAAAGGGACTGAAGGTCCGAGATTTTTACGGATCAGCGTAACTGTATCGATACTATAACTTGGCGTAGTTCTCTGTAGTTCAATATCCTCAATAGTCAGGGTGGGATTTTCATCTCCAATGCCAATCTGCAGCATTTTCATGCGCTGTTGCGCAGGTATCACCTTTTTGTTTATATGAGGAGATATACCGCAAGGCATCATTCTTAGTTCTGATACCGGAAGTAGTTCTGCCAGTTCCGTAGCAATACGCAAATGACCATTATGCACAGGGTTAAAGGTACCACCAAATAGAGCGACAGCCATATTATTCCCTAACCTGCCCATCGCCAAAGACTACCCATTTTTGACTGGTTAGACCCTCTAGGCCCACTGGTCCTCGCACATGAATTTTGTCGGTAGAAATACCAATTTCTGCACCTAACCCATATTCAAAACCGTCAGCAAATCGTGTTGAAGCGTTCACTATAACTGAGCTAGAGTCAATCTCGGCTAAAAACTGTTGGCTAGTGTCTTTATTCTCCGTGACGATGCTCTCGGTGTGCTTGGAACTATAGTGATTAATATGAGCAATAGCCTGATCTATGCCAGTAACGATTTTTATGGCCAATATTGGCGACAGATACTCTTCGCTCCAGTCTTCTTCCACAGCAGCATTGAGGCTTGGTAAGATTTTTATTGACTGCTCACAGCCACGTAATTCAACCCCTTTCTCAGTAAACTTTGCAGCCAGTTTTGGTAGTAATTCTAAGGCGACAGATTCGGCAATTAATAGTGACTCCATAGCATTACAGACGCCATAACGATGAGTCTTTGAATTGAATGCAATGTTAATGGCTTTGGTATGATCAGCATCGCTGTCTATGTACACGTGACAATTGCCATCCAAATGTTTAATTGTCGGAACTCGAGCGTCAGCAGTAAGGCGTTTGATCAGACCTTTGCCGCCGCGAGGGATGATGACATCAACGTGATCATTCATGATAATTAATTCACCGACAGCGTCGCGGTCTGTAGTCTGTATGACCTGTACCGCAGTGCTTGGCAGACCGGCGCTTAATAATCCTTGATTGATGCAAGAGGCAAGCGCTTGGTTCGACAAAATAGCCTCGCTACCGCCCCGTAAGATCGTCGCATTACCAGATTTCAAACATAGGCTCGCAGCATCAATAGTGACATTCGGCCGAGACTCATAGATTATCCCAATAACACCAAGGGGAACTCTCATTTTCCCAAGTTCAATGCCGCTTGGTCGAGATTGAAGGTCTGTGACGTGTCCGATTGGATCGGGCAGTGCTGCCACCTGATTGAGCCCCTCAATCATGGCATTAATCCGCGACTCACTAAGCGCGAGACGATCTAGCATCGCTGCATCTAAGCCATGGGTTCGTGCATTGTTCATGTCTTGAGAATTCGCTATTAACAAATTAGCTCGATTTTCCTCTAACGCAAACGCTATCTTAGTTAAGGCATCATTTTTAGTCGTCGTCGAGGCTTTCGCCAAAATTCTTGACGCATGTGATGCGTTGGCACCAATGCTTTTCATGTAAGATTTAATATCTGTGGTTTTCAATATACTGCACGCTATTTAGTCAATAGTTTAGGCTGTTCTTTGGCACCATTATACGTGTAGCCTTAATATAATTCCCTATTTAGCGGTTAAACCAGTAATATTTAATGGCTGATGGATAAAAAGTCGTTTAGCTAATCGCCTGGCTGAGGAAATTAAGTGATAAATGTTTTAGATAAACTGACTCAGCATGCTCATTGGTTGGTGCTCACCGGTGCTGGTGTCAGCGCTCAGTCCGGTGTTCCAACCTATCGCGACAGGCGTGGAGTATGGCAACGAAAACCGCCGGTGAAACACCAAGAATTTATTCAACAGCACGCCGCCAGACAACGGTTTTGGTCACGAAACATGGTGGGTTGGCGTTTCATGTCATCAGCCCTACCGAATGCCGCACATACCTCATTGGCAGATTTGGAAGCTATTGGTCATGTGGGTTGTCTAGTGACTCAAAACGTCGACGGTCTTCATCAGCGCGCCGGTAGTCAAAATGTGATTGACTTGCATGGGCGCGTCGACACCGTAACCTGCTTATCTTGTCACCTGAAGTTTCCCCGCCACCCACTACAGCAATGGCTAGAGAAGAATAATCCAGAATATGCAGCGCTGACCGGCACTATAGCCCCTGATGGTGATGCCGATATTGACGATCTTGATTATTCCGAAATGCAAATTCCTGATTGTGAATATTGTGGTGGCATATTAAAACCTGATGCAGTATTTTATGGCGATTCCGTGCCCAAACAGAGATTGGTAGACGCTGGGCGTGAAATGGAAAATGCTGAGGGGCTTGTTGTGATTGGGTCGTCTTTGACCACTTACTCTGGCTATCGATTTTGTCTGTGGGCTCAGCGACAACAAAAGCCCATTGTTATCATTAATCAAGGCAGTACAAGGGCCGACTCAATAGCAGCTGGGCGCACAGATGAGGATTGCAGTTTGGTGCTTAAGACGTGGTTTCAGCAGGTGAATTAGTCGACAAGATATCTATCAACAATGCTCGCCAAGGCTTCTATATGCTTCGGGTCGTCATTTAAACAGGGAATATAGTGAAAATGCTCCCCACCCGCGTCAATGAAGCTTTCCCTCGCTTCCATATTGATTTCTTCAATCGTCTCCAGGCAGTCCGAAGAAAAGCCTGGGCACATAATAGCAACATGCTTGATACCCTCTGCCGGCATGGCCTCAAGCGTTTTGTCAGTGTAAGGCTGTAGCCATGGTTCTCGGCCAAATCGGGATTGGAATGTGGTCATAACCTTGTCTGCATCTAAACCCATTCTTTCAATCACTAGCCGAGTAGTCTGATGGCACAGACAGTGGTAGGGATCACCCTTTTTGAGGTAGCTTTGCGGCGTGCCATGGTATGACATTACCAGTTTGTCAGGTTGTCCATGCGCTTCTATATGCCGCTCAATAGAAGCGCAAAGTGCATCTAGGAAACCCTCTGACTGATGGTACCCGCCGATAAAATTTAACTGGGGCACCCAGCGAGTTCGCTTAAATACGTCGGCAACAGCATCAAAGGTTGAACCAGTGGTAGCGCCAGAATACTGCGGGTAGAGCGGCAATACGGTAATATCCCGTACGTTCATCTCGGTCAATTTGTTAATTGCCGACTCAATGGACGGATTGCCATAGCGCATGCCCAAAACGACGGGCACTTCAGCCCCGTATTTCTCTGATAATATCTTTTGTACCCCATCCACCTGAGCCTGGCTATTGACCAAAAGAGGGGAGCCACCTTCACTCCAGACGCTTTGATAGAGCTTCGCTGAACGACGCGGTCGAATACGTAAAATCACCAGATTGAGGATTAGCCACCAAAGCAGTCTTGGCACTTCGACCACTCTTGGGTCACTAAGGAATTGTTTTAGATAACGTCTTAATTCAGTCGTTTGAGGAGCATCAGGCGTCCCTAAGTTACACAGCAATACCCCGCGACGAGGACTTGGGCCCTCATGGTCATAGTCGGTTTGGCCTTGATACCGCATTCCTAGTGCTCCTGAGCGTACAAATAGTATTAATTAAACTGGGCGACTTTTTTGTCTGGACGATGATATCCAGAGCGTCACAAACAATGGCTGTATTATACGCGACATTGAAAGGTTGAGATTGGTTTAAATAGACCTGTTTTATTAGCTGACCGATGACTGCAGCAAGGCTATAATGCCGTCCTTTAAATTGAATCCTTTTTCCTCATGACTGAGTCTGCTTCCGATCGACGTACCTTCGCTATCATCTCTCACCCTGATGCCGGTAAAACGACAATTACTGAAAAGTTGTTATTGCTCGGTAATTTAATTCAGGTAGCCGGCACTGTAAAAGGCCGCAAAAGCGATCGCCATGCTACGTCAGACTGGATGGCGATGGAAAAAGAGCGGGGGATTTCGGTTACCTCATCGGTAATGCAGTTTCCTTATCGTGATTGTATGGTTAATTTACTAGATACCCCTGGTCACGAAGACTTTTCTGAGGATACTTATCGCACGTTAACAGCAGTAGATTCGTCGCTAATGGTCATTGATGGCGCCAAAGGTGTCGAGGCGCGAACGATTAAGCTAATGGATGTGTGTCGATTGCGTGACACGCCCATTTTGACCTTCGTGAATAAAATGGATCGCGATATTCGTGATCCTATTGATTTGCTTGACGAAATTGAGAGTGTACTTAAGATTAAAGCGGCGCCCATTAACTGGCCCATAGGGATGGGTCGAGAGTTTAAGGGCGTCTATAATTTTTATACTGACACTATCCATGTTTATGTGCAGGGTAAAGGGCACCTTCTGTCAGATGATATTCAAATACAGGGTCTTGAGTCCGCTGAAGCACGAACGGCGCTGGGTGCCTATGTCGATGATGTGTTAGAAGAAATTGAGTTGGTGAGGGGCGCCACTAATCTGTTTGATATGGAACAATTCTTATCCGGCCAATTAGCACCAGTATTTTTTGGCACCGCACTGGGTAACTTCGGTATTCGCGAGATGTTAAACGACTTTGTGCGTTGGGCGCCGTCGCCTCAACCGCGATTTGCTGCACAGCGTGAAGTTGTTGCAAGTGAAGCAGCATTTTCGGGTTTTGTGTTTAAGATTCAAGCCAATATGGACCCTAAGCATCGCGACCGTATTGCTTTTTTACGCATATGTTCCGGAAAATATACCAAAGGTATGAAGATGAAACATGTACGTCTGGGAAAGGACGTGCGCGTATCAGATGCTTTTAGTTTTAAGGCGGGCGAGCGTATCTCTGTGGAAGAGGCAATCGCAGGTGACATCATTGGCTTGCACAACCATGGGTCGATTCAGATTGGCGACACCTTTACTGATGGAGAAACGTTAAAATTTAGCGGTATTCCGCACTTTGCGCCTGAATTATTTAAACGTATTCGTCTAAAAGACCCGCTAAGGGCGAAACAGCTACAAAATGGTATTCGACAACTCTCAGAGGAGGGTAGCACACAGGTCTTTTTCCCTTTCCGCAATAACGATATTGTGGTGGGTGCAGTCGGCCAGTTACAATTTGACGTTGTGGCCTACCGTCTGAGAGAAGAATATGGTGTGGACGCTATCTATGAGCAGGTTAACGTGCACACCGCGCGTTGGGTAGAGTCCGATGACAGTAAGAAGATGGAGGCGTTTCGTAATAAGGCCGAGGATAACCTAGCCTTAGATGGAGGCGGGCACTTAACCTATCTCGCCCCTACGCGGGTTAACCTATCCCTCTCCGAAGAGCGTTACCCTGACATAAACTTTCGTGCCACGCGCGAACACTGACAATTTAGTGTGATGCCAATCCGAGGTTCGTTATGACCACAAAACCGACAACAGTATCCCAAGAGCAAGTGCCTGCGCATCTGCGAGGTACCCGTAACGCTTTTTCTCGATGGCTCGGTCGAACGGTTCTTGAAATATTAGGGTGGCGTGTCGAGGGTACTATTCCAGATTTAAAGCGCTTGATTGTTATCGGTGCGCCGCACACGTCTAACTGGGACTTTGTGCTTGCAATGGCGTCTTTTTTAGGCCTCAATTTAAGAATACGCTGGATGGCTAAACATAGTATTTTCAAGCCTGGCATTACATGGTTTATGGAATGGTTAGGTGGTATCCCCACTGATCGTAGAAACCCCAAAATGATTGTCGATAATGTCGCTCGGTTAGCCGAGAAAGAAAATGGCGTTATTATTGGCCTTACCCCTGAAGGCACGCGTAAAAAAGTGGAAAAGTGGAAGACCGGATTTTTGCGCATTGCTAAATCATTGGATTGTCCTATATTAATGATAGGGGTAAATTACGTCGACAAAATTGTGGTTATTGGGGATCTATTCCACCCAACCGGCGATAATGATTCAGATTTGCAAGCAATTCGTCAGTATTATGAGCAATTTCAAGGAAAATTCCCAAGCCAGTTTTGATTTTTAAAGGGCTAATTAGTAAGTGAACGTTCACTTACATAGGTTTTTTTAGTGAACATAAAACCGCCAATTAATTATAAAACAGGACGCGAAAATGCCCTTAAATGGCTACCCAGTAACCCAAGAACAAGTCCCCAAACATTTGCGTGGTACACGAAATGGCCTAACACGTTGGTTTGGACGAGCCGTGTTAATTGTTTTTGGTTGGAATGTTGTTGGTACTATTCCTGATGTTAAGCGACTTTTAATTATTGCCGCACCTCATACGTCAAATTGGGACTTTGTATTTGTCATGGCAGCTGTTCTTGGCCTCAATTTGCGCCTCCGATGGTTAGGAAAGCACACTATATTCAAGCCGGGTGCAGTCTGGTTTATGCGCTGGTTGGGTGGCATACCTACTAATCGTGAGCAACCCGAGGATATTGTTCAATATGTGGCCGATTTATCTAACCGAGAAGAGGGTGTCGCCATTGGTCTAGCACCAGAGGGAACGCGCGCGAAGGTTAGTCGTTGGAAAACTGGATTTTTGCGTATTGCGAAACTACTGGATTGCCCAATCCTGCTAATTAGCCTAGATTTTCAAGGCAAGCATTTTATTATTGGTGATCTCTACCAACCTACTGGTGATAGCGAAGCCGATTTGGCGGCTATCAAAAGTTACTACAGCGGGTTTCAAGCAAAATATCCTGACAAGTTTTAATAAATTCGAAGTGTAGCTCTATGCGCTGCAAAATCGACGAGGTTTGGCGACGCAAGAAGCCAGTTTAAGCACGGGTAGGCTCTGCCTCTATTTATCAACGAATCTTCACACAACGCTAGAGTTCAACGCCGAAAGATAAGTTGTAAGTTTGCGTCATTGAAGTCTAAAGGCCCTTTTATAAAAATCATATAACGGTAAGTGAATGTTCACTTACCGTTATATGATTTTAGTGCAAATACTATAAGGCCATAGATAAATTTAGCAGACTTTACTGAGCGCAACTAAGGTTTTGGCGCACGCATGGGCGACTTCTTGCCCTTTGTGTAAAAAATGGTCTTTGAAAAACTGTTGATGCTCTTCACCAGCGTGGAAATGGTGTGGCGTTAATACAGCAGAGAACACCGGCATTCCGGTGTCCATTTGAACACGCATTAGATTATCAACAACCGTGGAAGCAACAAACTCATGCCTATAGATGCCACCGTCCACGACTAGTCCGGCTGCAATGACTGCCGCATACTCACCACTTTCGGCTAATGCTTTGGCAAATAGGGGGATTTCATAGGCACCAGGTACCTCAAAGTAGGTTACTTGCTTATCACTTAAGGTCGCAAACTCAGTCTTAAATCCATCGCGTAACTGGTCGACGATATCTTTGTGCCAGGTGGCTTGAACAAACGCAACACGTCCGCGGGAGGCTATTTCACTAATGGTTTTTTTCATAAAAGGCTCAAATCAATTTTTAATTACGGGGCTTTTTAAGCCACCTGTAAATTGGGTTGAGGGCAAACAAGGGAAGATGCATGCACAGGCGCAACGCGCCGGCAACATACTTTCAGCAGACAAACTAACGTCTGGTTGAAGTTTAACCCTTATTCTCATAACCAGACTTTAACTGTCGGCTTTGGAATCTCACCAAATCTGCTTGTCCTCCAAGCAACAGTTACTTGAAGCGCCCGCGGGCTACCTTAAAAAGGATTACCGCCGGTGGGGACTTTCACCCCGCCCTGAGAATCTCCATTTAAAATGGAGCGAGGAGTATAGTTAAAAGATAGTTTTGTGTACACCGTTTCACAGTGGGTTTAGAGGCTGTTTCCAATATACGAAAAAGTGTATGTGCAATTGCTATTAAAAACTATTTTTCGGATGATTCAATTCCTTGTGTAATTAATAAGACGGCTATGTGATCTTTGCGCTCTCTCACGCTACACTCTATAGTACTGATGTTAAGGGATCTTTCCCTGGCACACTTTTTAAGCAGTATTGTGGAGTAGGTCAATGGTAGAAAAAACATCCTCATTTTCTCGCTTTTTGGTGGTGGCTGCGGCTTTCGTCATAGTCGTCTCTGGTCTGAAGATGGCAGGGCCATTATTAGTGCCTTTCTTGCTCGCAGTATTCATTGCCATGATTGTTTCTCCGTTACTCGCATGGTTAAAGCGCTATCACCTACCTAACGGTGTGGCTATTTTCGTTGTTATTGCTTTGGTCTTTTCAGTGGGCCTCATACTAGCGGCGGTGATTGGCTCGTCTGTCGATAATTTCCGACAAGACATACCTACGTACTCGGCGAAACTAACCGCCATGAGTACCTCTATACAGCAATGGCTCAGTCAGCGCGGAATTGCCATTGACTCTGAACAATGGAGCAGTAGTTTTAATCCGGGTGCAGTAATGGGTGTCGTAGGGAATACCTTGGCATCTTTTGGGAACGTGATGACCAATGCCGTAATGATCCTACTGACCGTCATTTTTATTCTTGCAGAAAACGTCAGTTTTGGCGAAAAACTGCGCAGTGCCACAGGCAGTAATAACTCACAGGAATGGCTACGCACTTTTTCAGACAGCGTGCATAGCTATCTTGCCATTAAAGCAGCGATAAGCTTGCTCACAGGTTTAGTAATTTTTGTTTGGTTGACGATTCTTGGCGTTGATTATGCCGTGCTGTGGGGGCTCATCGCTTTTTTACTTAATTTTATCCCCACTGTGGGCTCATTTATTGCCGCTGTCCCTGCAGTGCTACTGGCATTGGTGCAGTTGGGTGTATTTGAAGCATGCCTAACCCTAGCTGGGTTTGTGTTGGTCAACCTAATCATGGGTAATGTGCTTGAGCCACGTTGGATGGGTCGCGGCCTTAATCTGTCTCCGCTGGTTGTATTTGTTTCTTTGGTACTATGGGGTTGGGTACTGGGTCCAGTGGGAATGCTACTGTCGATTCCACTCACTATCATGCTAAAAATTGCGCTTGAAAGCCAAGATGAAACCCGCTGGATTGGTATCATGCTGGGTGCCGGCAAGCGTTTAGATAACGAAACTCTATTGTCAGATGAGCCACAATTAGAACCGCCAAAGAGCGTCTAGCTAGCCCTTCGCAACTGCGTGCATATTTTTGGTGCGGCCGAAAACAAACATGAGTAGTGTGATAAACCTTGCATCGCCTCAAGCTGAGTCTCACCGGGTATAGATTTTTTGAGTGTGGTTGCCATGGAGAATGGTGACCAATTATCGTCGGTACCGTGCCATATCTGCACATTGCTTGTGTACGTATCAAAATAACCTGGCCAAGAGACATAGTGCTTTATATCGCGCATGTAGCCCGCAGTGCCAGCTTGAAAGCAGTGTTTTATGACAGAGGTGATGTAGCTTCTAAATTCAGGCTGTTTAATAAGTTCACGATCTTGTCCAGTAGCGCTTGCGAAGAGCAGGCGTACAAGCAACGACGGTGCTAGCATCGCCATTACTTTTTGACAGAAGGTTAATAACTTGAAAACAACGGGACTTTCCTTGGCCAATGTAAAGACCGATCCACCTGCCATATGATCTATAAAGTCTCCCTTGTGCAGGGGAGCAACAGATGAAATCAAGTGGATATTACGAACCTGATTCCGCAAAATTGCGCCAACCTCAAGGGCCACATGAGTGCCTATGGAAAAGCCAATGATATCTAATGGCTCATCGCCAATAATACGTTTAATCTGGCTTGCTATTTGTTGGTAATAACAATCCTGATCCACTGCGTCTTTTACCGCAAATCTATCTAAGCTGACAATTCTAAGGTTGTTTTCTTGTGCATGTTTATCAAACATTGCGCACTCTTTAATAGCACCAGGAGCACCATGAAAATATACGACTAATGTTCCCGTCTTGGAGCCGTATTCGACAGTCTTCACTAAATACTCCACATACATTTACGATGTTTAAGCGATTCGACATCGCTTAGGTTATCAAATAGTAAGTCCGAAGCAGAATGGTTACAAGAGAAACAAAAAAGCCCCAGCAGTTGCTAAGGCTTTGTTGATAATGGTGCCCAGACCTGGAATCGAACCAGGGACACAAGGATTTTCAATCCTTTGCTCTACCAACTGAGCTATCTGGGCTTTCTAAACACTTCATGCTTGCGCAAGAGGCGCGTATTAAAGCGTCTGATCTGCTTCTCGTCAAGGAATTATTCCGCTGGTGGTACGTAACCTTCGGCCTTGTCCACTTCTTCGCCATTAAAGAACTTTTCTCGTTGCTCTGAGAGGTAAGTTCGTGCCGATACATCCATCATATTTAGACGCAATTCGTTAATCAATGTTGTCTGATGAGTCATCCACTCTGCCCAGGCATTTTTAGAAATATTATTAAATATTTCTTCGCCCTTAGGGCCGGGGAAGGGCGGCATATCTAACCCAGGAAGTTCTTTATTTAGTTTGCGACACATGACTATGCGAGTCATAGTTGACCTCATTTATTGCGCTTTAGTTTGGTTGATTGCAACATCGTCGAATAAAGCTTTGATCGGCGCGGGCAGTCCCAATGATATAGGCTTTTGTGGGTTATACCAGACTTGTTTAGTGCCCTCATTCACCTGATGTTCAAATAATGAGTTGTCTGCCAGAGTAATACGTATAGGTTGGTAGTCAAGATGAAAGTGGCTAAAGGTATGCCGTTTACTATCAAGTATTTTGTGGTCTTTATGTGTCGCGCCCAATGCCATCAGCGCACTTTTTATTCCTTGGGGACTGTCGCATTGGGGAAATACCCAGAGACCGCCCCAAAGACCCGCGGGTGGATTTTGTTGCAGCAGCCAATCGCCTTGCCGATTGGTAATCATCAAAAAACAGGTAGTGCGCACTGGAATAATCTTTTTCGGTTTTTTGCCAGGATAGTCCTGCGGGTTGCCGTTTCCATGTGCCATACAGTGACTCTTGATAGGGCAAGAGGGGCAGTCTGGCGACGATCTTGTGCACAATGTAGCGCCGAGATCCATCATTGCTTGGGTATAGTCTGCAATACGCACTTTAGGGGTATATTTGTCTGCAACTGACCAGAGTTTTGCTACCACTTCTGTTTTCCCCGGCCAACCACCGATAGCAGAAAACCGTGCTAATACTCGTTTTACATTACCATCTAAAATAGGAGCCTGCTGTTTAAATGCGATTGCGCTAATGGCTCCCGCGGTAGAGCGCCCGATGCCTGGTAACTCACAAAGACCGTCGACGCTCGAGGGGAATTCGCCATTTAAGCCGTTAGACACATGTTGCGCGGTTTTGTGAAGGTTGCGTGCTCGGGCATAGTAGCCCAGACCGGTCCAGTGATGTAGAACGTCATCAGTGGTCGCGCCAGCAAGGTCTTGCACCGTGGGAAAGCTTTCCATGAAGCGTAAATAATAGGGGATAACGGTACTGACTTGAGTTTGTTGCAGCATGATCTCAGAGACCCACACACGATAGGCATTAATGTCTTGTTGCCAAGGCAACTCAGTTCGACCGTGCTGGTCAAACCAATTGAGTATGGCTTTTTGAAAGACAACGGGCTGCATTAGTTACCGAGTTTTTTCTGGAAAAAGTTTTTTAACGCGTCTTTGGTCGCGTCACCACTGGCAGTTAATTTACCGCTACCCACACCTAAATATTTTTTCCCGAGCTTTTCAAGTAAGGTATTTTGTAATAGCTGACCAAGTACTTCTTGGTCAGGCATACAGTTGGGCGTGACATCACTGTTGGGTCCAAAGTCACCCTCACATTTAAAAGGAATAAGCTGATTTTGTAGGCGCTGGTTAATCGCGCAGCCTGTAGGGCTACTCTTTGATCCATTAATTAACGCATCTGCATTAAGCGTATAACGCTGTTCGACCAGTTGTACGGTACTGCGGCCGCGAAGTTTTAGATTGCCAATAGCTGTGTTGATACCGCTAATGACTAGTTGGCCATTAGCGAAGGTAAGGTTCCCTTGTAGAGTATCTAGCTGAGTCCCCACAGCGAAGCTGCCTAAAGAGTTGCTGCCACTTAACAGCGCAGCACTTTGGCAGACAGTTTGTTCAACATTAAACGTACTAAAAATGGGGTTTATGACGCTGAACTGGCCCATACCTAGCAGTGATTGTTGAATAGTAACTAAGTTATCTCCGATGCCTGAAACCGCCACTTCTCCGCTAAGTTCGCCTCCCACGTCGGGGTTGCCAGTGAGTGCCAAGAAGGCCTGGCTAAGGTCAATGGTATTGAGCTGTGGCTTTAGTGTAAAAGACGGCTGTTTATCGCGCAGGTCAAACTCTGCAGTGGCATTTAACTGGCCGCCAAAAAGGTCGGCGTTCAGAGAGGTTAGTTGTATGAAATTGGCGCGGCCGACCAGACGAGAGTAGAGGTTTCTTACAGAGAAGGTCTGCATGGTAATTTCATTAACAGATAGTTCTATCTGACTCTCTCCGAGCCACATTACAAAGGGCAGTGCCAGCGGCGCAAAAATAGCGCCTGTTTGCATATTATTACTAGGCGAGCCTTGCGGTGGTAAATAGTCATGTAATATAAATTGATCGCTGGTTACCGAAGTATTCATCAGGCCAGTGGTTTGATCTGCCTCAACGGTCACATCAAATTTTTGGTTATCAATAAATAGCTGATGGGTGTAGTTGGAGTAGCCTCTAGAGTTGATACTAAATTCACTGTTGAAGTGCACGTCCGTAAGTGCAGTCGCACTGGCCATGACAGGGATGCTGAATATGGGTAGCTTTAGCTGAACGGATTTTAGTTGCCGACGCATATTAATGGACGGGCTAGATAGCTTACCGACGATCTGCGCATTCTCAAGGTTGGCATTTATGTGCCCGTTAATACTTATTTGATCGAGGTTGAGTTGCAGGTTGGTAGCGTTTACGCGGTTAAGCTTTTGGCCGTCATGACTGAGTGCAACGGTTGCCTCAATGGAAAGGGGCAAATCGCTAAATACCTGTGCCGAGGCGCTAAAGTCTGTTTCACTCCCGTCTAGCGAAAAGTTATTAATTGACACTGCAATGTTATCAAATTGAACTGGCAGTAAATTGGGTGCAATGTAACGTGCACGGCCATTAACCACTCTGATTGAATCAATAGGCAGGTTAGCTTGATCAAAGTCAGTGTTGAGAAGATTCAGCAAGCCTACGGTAATAACAAGCTCATCAATACTACCGGCGCTAATAACATTGTTTGAAAATACTATGCGTTTAACCGAAATGCCAAGCTGAGGAAAAAACTGCCAGCTAATGTCGCCCTGAATATCTAAAGTTAGTTGGTTATCGCCAGCCACGGCCTCGATGTCGGGTGCATAGTCATTAGGGTCAACAAATGAGGTTATGCCAACTATGACAACCATAGTTAGTGCCAGCATCGACAATGCGATAATTTTTAACCATTTACTTATTTCTGACACCGTTAACCCTTATTTTTTGCGACCTATTACTACATCTAACCCATGATTAAAGTTGCACCCATATGGTAACGCAACCGAATACTTCTGTCGCACCTGTAGACAAATATCTGCCAAGATTAATTCATAATTATTTCAAAAAATCTGTGTTAATTTTCAGGTATAATGCGGAAAAACCCCCTTTTGGAGTATCTGATGATCGAGCGAAAAGCGACCGTCACACGCAACACCTTGGAATCTCAAATTACCATTACGGTAAATTTGGATGGGTCCGGACATGCAAATTTGGACACTCCGGTGCCATTTTTAAACCACATGCTTGACCAGATTGCGCGACATGGTTTGATTGATTTAGATATCAAGGCGGCCGGCGATACTCATATTGATGATCACCACACAGTCGAAGATATCGGCATAACACTGGGTATGGCAGTTGCTGAGGCGATTGGCGACAAAAAAGGTCTTACACGTTATGGTCATGCTTATGTGCCTTTGGACGAGTCTTTGTCACGTGTAGTGCTGGATTTTTCTGGCCGACCTGGGCTGTTCATGGCGGCAGATTTTGTGCGTGGCCATGTTGGAACCTTTGATGTTGATCTGAGCCGAGAGTTTTTCCAAGGCTTTGTTAACCATGCGTTTGTTACGTTGCACATTGACAATATCCGTGGTGCCAATGCGCACCATCAGGTGGAGACTATTTTTAAAGCCTTTGGGCGAGCTCTGCGTATGGCTGCAAGTGCCGATGAGCGTATGGCTGGTGTGGTGCCGTCCACCAAGGGACACTTGTAGCCATCAATGAGTCAATCTCCTAATCACATCGCAGTCATTGATTACGGCATGGGTAACCTACACTCGGTATCCAAGGCCCTTGAACATGTCTGTGATAATGCCAAAGTGTCTATTACTTCAGATCCAGCAGTGGTTGCTGGTGCCGATAGGGTCGTTTTTCCGGGTGTAGGCGCCATCGGTGATTGTATGCGAGAAATTCAACGCCTCAAAATTGGTGAGGTGCTCCGTCAGTCTATTATCGACAAGCCGGTACTGGGGATTTGTGTGGGTATGCAAGCTCTATTGCAACGCAGCGAAGAGAGCGGCGGCGTTGACTGTTTGGGTATTTTACCGGGGGCGGTTAAGTTGTTTGCCCCGCACAGCAAAGATGCCTCGGGTGGGCGCTTAAAAGTCCCGCACATGGGCTGGAATAATGTTCAACAGAGCATAGATCACCCTCTGTGGCAGGGTATTGAGCAGGACAGCCAGTTTTATTTTGTGCACAGTTATTACGCCACTGCCGAGAATAATCCAAACGTGGCAGCGCACTGCGATTATGGTGTAAAGTTTGCTTCAGCACTAAGCCATAATAATTTGTTTGCGGTACAGTTTCACCCAGAGAAGAGTGCCGAGGCTGGCTTACAGTTACTGCGCAATTTCACCCGATGGGTGGTTTGAACAGCGCGTCATCAGGTTGATAAGTTTACCTGCCGATACTATCCTATCGCACCATTTAGTCCGTTGAAAGAGCCTGTTTATGTCGCAAAATTCCGTTGGTACTACCTCAGAGTTAAAGGCTCGACTTAATAGCGAGACCGCTAAGATTGGTTGGCATGACCTGCAAAAGCATTACGCTGCGGGTAATGTAATGGCGGTGTCTGGTAACGTTGATCTTATTCAGGTCGCCGTGGCTTTTCATCAAGATGATCGTGGTCAAGTCGAGAGCTGGCTGGCGAATAGCACCTTATTTGAGGTTGACGACCAGCAGGCGTTAGATTGGCACATCAATAATACTGAGCACTGGGCGGTAGTGATTCCGCCTTTTGTGCTAGTCCAAGAAGTAAAACCAAAAGGGGTTTGATAATAATGAATATTAATAAAAAAGTGGCAGTAGTTACCGGTGGCGCATCAGGGTTGGGTCGTGCGGCTGCAGAATTGTTGATTAACTCGGGTGCGACCGTGGTTATTTTTGATATGAATGTCAGTGCGGGTGAGCAGGCAGTGGCAGAGCTTGGTGCCAGTTCGTGCCATTTTATGCAGCTAGATGTTTCTAACGGCCCCGATGTAGAAGCAGCTTTTGCGACTATTCTTGAAAATTTGGGCCGCGTTGATATTTGCGTGAACTGTGCAGGCATTGGTATTGCAGCAAAAACTGTTGATCGTGAAGGGCAGCCTCACAGCCTTGACCTCTACCGTAAAGTTATCGAAGTTAATTTAATTGGTACCTTTAATGTGTCACGTTGTGCGGCAGCAGCAATGGCTAAGAACGAGCCGGATGAAAAAACTGAGCGCGGAGTGATCGTTAATACAGCGTCCATTGCCGCTTTTGATGGTCAAATGGGTCAGGTGGCTTATGCAGCTACCAAAGGTGGCATAGTTGGTATGACACTCCCTATGGCTCGTGATTTGTCTAAGCAGGGTATTCGTGTCAATACTATCGCCCCTGGGGTTATGGCGACTCCCTTAATGCTCGCTGCACCTCAGAATGTTCAAGACGGAATTGTGGCAAATATACCGTTTCCTCAGCGACTAGGTGCGCCCTCTGAGTTTGGTCAGTTGGTGGTACATATTACCGAAAATAGCTATCTTAACGGCGAGACTATTCGTTTGGATGGTGGTGTACGAATGCAACCGCGCTAGAAATTACGCAAGTTCAGACAACCACTGAGTAACCTCTTGGTGGTTGCCTTTAAACACGACTCTGTCGTTGCGCTTTTCTAACTGATACAAATACATTGGGTCGTAGTAGTCTGCCGTTATTGCCTGCAACCAGTACCTGTGGCTCGTAAAGTCGTCAACGTGTTGTTGCTGCAGCGCGCTGTCCATGAGTTCTAAAATTTCTTTGGTCTTTTGACCACCCAGACGTTTTTTAACGCGCAATAAACTGTCTCTTAGGTAATCGGCAAAGACCTGTTCAGCATTATCGCCATGATAAATGAGAGTGTCTTGGTAGCGTTCGATGACATACTCACGCCATAGTTTCTCAATGCGTTGTTCAAACGGCAACTCAATCACTACCATGGGGCTTGTCACCATGGCGTCGCTCAGCGGTATGGGTAAATGACGGCCACCAATATTGCGACTTTCATCTTCTACGATAATGCTGCGCCCAGGGTGTTGGTGGCGTACAGCCATCAGTTCTAATATCACCTTATTTTCAAAATCAATCTGTGCTGGCTGTTCATTCAAAGGTCGACCAAAGCTCGAACCCTTGTGGTTGGCCGCTCCTTCAAGATCGATACTGCGCGGCAAAGTCTTGATGATGTCGGTTTTACCGGTACCGGTCATGCCGGACAACAGTACGAGCTTTTCGGTTTTGCACACCTGATTAAGTTGTTCAATCAGAAAGCCACGCAAACGTCTATAACCGCCCTCTACACGGGGGCAGTCAATACCTGCATCAGCTAACCATTGCTGGCTTAATTGAGAGCGCAAGCCGCCGCGTGCACAATATAATACCGCGGAGGGATGGGCCGTAAAGAAGGCCTGCCAGGCATCAACTCGCGCCTGTTTACTTGCACCACAGACCAGTTCATGACCCAGTGCTATAGCTTCTTTCTGGCCGCGCTCTTTGTAGCAAATACCTATCTCATGGCGTTCTTCATCGGTCATTAACGGCAAGTTAGTAGCAAAGGGCAGTGCACCGGTTTGACTTTCAATCGGTGCCCGCACATCAATCATTGGCACACCGTCCAATAGCAAATTTAGATAATCATTAGTTAATGGCAACGCAACCTTACTCAAACTTTTACCTCAATGGTGGGTTGCTTGGGGTCATGATCCATCAGCATACCAATCGACTGGTGATAACAGCCTGCCTGTTTTAAAACCCTAGACACTTGGTCTACGGCCGCAGGGTTGACAGCAATGAGCAGTCCACCGCTAGTTTGTGGGTCACATAGAAGTGCCTGTTGCTCTCTGTCAATAGGACCAATATGTTGCGAAATACTCTGCCAATTACGTTGGCTGCCGCCGGGTACGCACCCCGCTACAATATAGTCTGTAACAGCGGCAACTAATACTGGCACTGCAGATAGATTAATTAAGGCGCTAAGACCACTACCTTGACACACTTCAAGAAGATGACCCAGCAGTCCGAAGCCGGTGACATCAGTCATCGCAGTTACACCGGGCACTTTACCCAAAGCAGCACCCACAGTATTTAGTGCCATCATATTTTCAACGGCTAGACGACTGTGTTGCGGTTTTAGCTTGCCTTGTTTTTCAGCGGTGGTAAGTACGCCTACACCAATGGGCTTGGTCAAAAATAAATAGTCTCCACTATGTGCCGTGCTATTTTTTTTAAGGTTACACAAATCAACTTTGCCTGTAACCGCCAAGCCAAAAATAGGTTCTTGAGTATCAATAGAGTGACCACCGGCAAGATGAATGCCTGCATCTTTGCAGGCGTAGCGTCCGCCTTCCAAAACTTGTTGTGCTATCTCAGGGCCTAATTTATCTACCGGCCAACCAAGAATCGCAATAGACATCATGGGGGTGCCCCCCATGGCATAAATATCACTAATAGCATTGGCTGCAGCAACTCGTCCAAACTCGAATGCATCATCAACAATGGGCATGAAAAAGTCAGTGGTGCTTATAATTCCAGAGCCATCGCCGAGGTCATAGACCGCGGCATCATCCTTAGTGCTGTTACCTACTAGCAAGTTATCATCCTGCGGTGCAATAAAGTCAGTCTTTAAGAATTGCTCAAGAACGCTTGGGGCAATTTTGCAGCCGCAGCCAGCGCCATGGCTAAATTGGGTGAGTCTAATTTCAGTGGTCATTACTCATACTTTATTGTGAGTGCCCGCACAGGGTACTTGGTTTGTGGTGTAAGGTCATCTATGGAATAAGCTCTTTGTGTGTTGTATTGACTTTGCTATCTGAGGTTTCTGGGTAAACGCCTTTAAGAGAGATGAAACATATGGGTCTTTTTTTGAAATGATGTTGTAATGGAAACCTGTATAGCCAAATAATTCGCGTTAGACCAACACTGAAAACGCAGCATACTAGGGTGTATGTAATTAATTTTAGCCAAATAATGAGAATAACAATATGCCAAAGAGAAGACTGGATGGAGACGTTCAACCTGGTTTTAAATGGGGCCCGTTCACGATGCGGATTCCTCTCGTTCACTTGCGATTTTCATTATCTAACATGCTTCAAGGATTGGCCGTAGCCGGCGCTACAGGTATGGCGTTGGTCCCTTATTTTATTGCATTGCTGGGATTAACCTTTGAAGAAGCTATAACCATGGCGATGTTTCATAGCATGCTCATTTCTTTCTCTTGGATGTTCTTTGGCGACCCGTACGCACCTGGCTGGCTGACACCTGCTATCCCTTTTGTGGTTGCGTTTATTACCGCACCTGCCTATTTAGGAGATCACACGTCTCAATTCCAAGTGATGACGGCGCTGTCACTCAACTTTGCCTTTATCTTGATCTTTTTGGGGGTGACAGGTCTGGGTGCGAAGTTAATTAATATAGTCCCTAATGTCTTTAAAGGTGGCATTATATTGGGCGCTGCGATAGCGGCTTTTTTACGTGTTACCAAAGATGGTGATGCGGCTAATGTATTTCAATCAGCGCCCATTGCAGGTACTTTAGGTGTTTTGATTTGTTTGGTGTTCGCTTTTTCTAAACCTTTACAGGCCTATGCGACTGATAAAACGTGGCTGTTAAAGCTTCTTGGATTTGGACTGTTTCCTGGGTTTCTGGTGGCGGGCATTGTTGGTTATTTTACCGGTGAATTTGAATACAATATTCGGTGGGAAATTCTTGATGTAGGTGCTTCGACCGCGTCTTTATGGGCAAAGGCATCGCCTTTTGCGATTGGTTGGCCGCCGCTTGAGACCTTTGCATCTTCATTTCCTTTGGCGCTGATTACCTATATTTTGTTTTTTGGTGACTTGGTGACGGGCAATGAAATGATAGAACAGGCCCAGGTTACTCGGACGGATGAGAAGCTTGAGTTAAATAGTAGTCGCGCGCACATGGCAACAGGTATCAGAAACGTAATAATGAGTATCGTTGCACCTTTCTTTGCTACTCAAGGTGTCTTGTGGACGGGTATTCAAGTTGTTCTGCTAAAAGGCTGGTCAGAGGGTCGAGAAAAAGTTGATTCAATTTTTGATAGCATAGGTAGCTTTTATGTCTTTGGTTTACCGCTCTTATTCGTGATTTTACCCTTCGTGACTCTACTTGAGCCACTGCTTCCCTTGGCTCTGGCCGTCACGCTAGTGCTGACAGCATTTGCCTGCGCGACTCTTGCATTATCACTTGTGCACGACGCCACAGAGCGCGGGGCCATGGTGATCACTGCTATGGCATTTAGTGTCTTTGAGCCATGGTTGGGCTTGTTGGTGGGCATTATTGTTATTGTTGCCTTATGCGGTGTTCAAGCCTTTGCTCCACAAGAGGAGAGTTAAGGCTGCACAATATTTTCTAACCTACCCATACCCTGTGGGTAGGTTAGGCAGTATTTTTAACTGCATGCCACACAATGGCGCCCATAACGCCAAACACAACACCTCCGTCATAGAGAAATTTGATGCTGGGATAAGCCTCAAATAATAAGACTACTAAAATGCTCAATATCAAACCCGACGCGCAATAGGGTAAATAAGAGATTATTCTGCCATTCATGGTGAACACTTATTTTCATAAGAAATTCATTGTTCGGTAATTAGCGATTAGAAAATTGTTCATACTCGTAGGTGGTTATTTCATAGAGATTACCGTCGAGATCTTTAAAATATATACACCAGGAAACTTGGTTATCTACAGGTGTGACATGAATGTTTTTCGTCTGTAAATGTTTGATACAACGGACTAATTCGGACGCACTTATTTTGAATGCTACAGTGGTATTTTGAATTTAACGATTTTCAAAAAGTTTTAGATGGATCGAATCTCCTTTATTTTTAGGGTTTAAGGGTCCCCCACCTTCGGCCCAGAACTCGAGTTCTTTAATTCATTAAAACCCAGGACAGTTTGATATCAATTTTCAGCTTCAATATGGTAATTAACACGTACATGTATGTGATGAATTACTGGGAGATAGTTAGTCTGAGTTGTGCTTGCAATATTCTCTTGGAGTTAGTCCGGTCCAGTGTTTGAAGGCACGAGTAAATGATCGCGACTCACTAAAGCCAACGGCGTCTGACACCTGTTCAACGGAGAGCTTTTCATTGATGAGTTTGGCGATGGCAAGATTGCGCCTCAGATTGTCTTTTATTTTTTGATAGCTGGTTGCACTATCTTTGAGTCTACGGTGCAGGGTTTGAGGGCTCATGCTGAGTTCTTCTGCTAGCTCATGGATGGTGCCAAAGACTAATCGTTCAGTATTTCTCTGGCTGATAATGCGCTCTATTTGCGCCTCTAACAAAGTACCTGAGCCAGGAATAGTCATTACGTCCGCCGGTGCGTTTTCAAGATATTGAGTAAGCTCTTGGTCAGACCTAAGTAGCGGTTTGTTGAGATACTGGGCGTCAAACACAAGTCGGTTAGCTCGGCTATTGAATTGCAGTGCTGAGGGGAACATTATTTGGAGTTCTGATTTGTGTGTAGGCTCAGGAAAGGTAAAGTGGGTTTCTTCTAATCGAATAGGTTCACCGATATACCAGCTGGGAAAGCGATGCCAAATAACCAGCCAAAATTCAGCCATAAAATGTTGTGGATCGAGCATGGGTTTGGCCATAGTAAATTCAAAGACCGCCTTGCCATTAACTATACTAAGACCCATGGGAATATCATTGCTAACAAGGTTATAAAAGCTGATAGCCTTTTCAAGTAGTTCTCCAAGCGTGCCACAGCGACTAACCAGTTCACTCATGGTGGCAAATAGGCCTACCTTGCAGGGATTCTCGGTAAAACCCATAAATTCATCATCTAAAGCGTCTTGAACACCTTTAAAAAGACGTGCGACCTGATCGGTGTGCTCGCGTTGATCATGTTTATTGAGGCGATTTGGGTTGATGCCTGCACGCTCTAGAATTGGCTGCTGTGGCAGGTTGTGAAGACGTATTCCATGTAGGCAGGCTATGACATGATGTTGGCAAATTGTAGCCATGACAAATTTCCATCGTGTAAAATATATTAATTGTGAGTTTATAAAGAATTTATAGCATATATTACCGATATATCCCAATATATTTGGCAATAAATGTGATTTATTGTGTTGTAAATGGACCTACTATTAGGCGATGGTGTGCGGCATAGTGCTAATTACAAAAAACGTTATGATAGAGTCATAAACAACGCGCTAAGAAGGTGGACAGAGCAATGACCGATAAAAAAGGTCCGGCAATTACAGATTGGCAATCATTGGTCAAAAAAGAGACTAAAGGGCGCACAGCTGATGAGTTGGTATGGCAAACCCCAGAGGGCATTGTCATCAAGCCACTGTATACCGCTGAAGACACCAAAGATCTAGCGCACATGGATAATCTTCCAGGATTTGCGCCATTCAAACGCGGGCCAAAAGCCACCATGTATGCGGGACGGCCCTGGACTGTGCGCCAGTATGCGGGATTCTCCACTGCGGAAAAATCTAATGCTTTTTACCGCAAGAACTTAGCGGCGGGTCAGCAAGGCCTTTCCGTGGCTTTTGACTTGGCCACACACCGTGGTTACGACTCAGATCATGAGAGAGTTGAGGGCGATGTGGGTAAAGCCGGAGTCGCAATTGATTCGGTTGAAGATATGAAAATTCTGTTTGATCAGATTCCTTTAGATAAGGTGTCTGTATCAATGACCATGAATGGCGCGGTTTTGCCGGTAATGGCGAGCTTTATTGTTGCTGCAGAAGAACAGGGTGTTGCTCCTGAGCAGCTTGCCGGTACCTTGCAAAATGATATTCTTAAAGAGTTCATGGTACGTAACACTTATATATATCCACCCGCGCCATCAATGAAAATTGTCTCAGACATTATTGCCTATACCACGGCCCGGATGCCCAAGTTTAACTCCATTTCTATTTCTGGGTATCACATGCAAGAGGCCGGAGCGACCAATGTTCAGGAGCTTGCCTACACCATTGCTGATGGCATTGAATATGTGCGTACAGCAATAGGCAGTGGTATGGATGTCGACAAATTTGCTCCGCGATTGTCCTTTTTCTTTGCCATTGGCATGAATTTCTTTATGGAGATTGCCAAACTCAGGGCGGCACGCATTCTTTGGGCAACCTTAATGGAAGAAAAGTTTACACCACAAGATCAACGCTCGTTGATGCTGCGCACTCATACACAAACATCGGGTGTTAGCCTGACTAGTAAAGACCCCTATAACAATATTATGCGCACCACTATTGAAGGGTTGTCAGCAGTGCTGGGTGGCACACAATCGCTGCATACTAATTCTTTTGATGAAGCTCTAGGATTGCCGACAGAATTTGCAGCCAGAATTGCGCGTAATACGCAGTTGGTGATTCAGGAGGAGACGGGCATTACCAATGTGATTGATCCGTTGGCGGGTTCTTATTATGTGGAAAGCCTCACCAGTGAACTGGTTGATGCAGCGATGGTGCTCATTAATGAAGTGGAGGAGATGGGCGGTATGACTAAGGCGGTTGAATCAGGACTGCCGAAACTCCGTATTGAAGAGGCTGCAGCACTGCGGCAGGCAGCAATAGATCGCGGTGAAGAGGTCATTGTTGGTGTTAACAAGTATCAGTTAGCCAAAGAGCCTGATGTTGACGTGTTAGATATTGATAATACGTTAGTGAGAGAATCGCAAATCGAGCGATTGAATGGGATTCGTACTTCTCGGGACACAGGTCTCTGGCAAGCATCACTTGCGGCGCTCACTAATTCTGCCGAAACAGGCGAGGGAAACCTGCTTGAATTGGCCGTAAGTGCTGCGCGAGCTCGTGCAACGGTGGGAGAGATAAGTGATGCCTTAGAGTCTGTTTGGGGGCGCCATAGGGCGCAAACTCGATCGATTAGTGGTGTCTATGGTTCAGCCTATGAAGGCGACGAGGGATTTATGAAAATCAAACAAAAAGTCGAACAGTTTGCCGACGACCACGGCCGACGACCACGGATGCTGGTGGTTAAAATGGGTCAAGATGGCCACGATCGTGGCGCTAAGGTAATTGCCACTGCGTTTGCAGATTTGGGCTTTGATGTTGATGTGGGTCCAATGTTTCAGACCCCAGCCGAAGCAGCCCGTCAGGCTATTGAAAACGACGTGCATGTGGTGGGTGTGTCATCTCAAGCTGCAGGTCATAAAACATTAGTACCTAAGATGATTGAATCATTGAAGAGTCAGGGTGCTGGGGAAATTCTGGTGGTTTGCGGCGGGGTGATTCCACCCAAAGATTATGATGAGTTAACCGCGCAAGGCGTAGCTGCAATCTTTGGTCCGGGTACCAATATTCCCGATGCGGCGGCAACTGTCCTAGATCTTATTAAATAACTCGCGTCTCCGAGGGAGAAAAGCATGCATGAAATTCTTGAACAATTAGAAGAAAAACGACGTCTTGCTCGTCTGGGTGGTGGACAAAAGCGAATCGATGCCCAGCATGCAAAAGGTAAGTTAACGGCGCGTGAGCGTGTTGACCTGTTGCTTGATGAAAACAGTTTCGAAGAATGGGATATGTTTGTTGAGCACCGTTGTAACGATTTTGATATGGATCAGCAGCATGTGCCGGGGGATGGTGTAGTGATTGGCTACGGCACCATTAACGGTCGATTAGTGTTTGTATTCAGTCAAGACTTTACTGTATTTGGCGGTGCGTTGTCTGAGGCCCATGCGGAAAAAATATGTAAAGTAATGGATCAGGCCATGAAAGTGGGTGCGCCCATTATTGGTCTAAATGATTCTGGCGGTGCGCGCATACAAGAAGGTGTGGCCTCTCTGGGTGGTTATGCTGAGGTTTTTCAGCGCAACGTGATGGCCTCGGGGGTGATTCCACAAATCTCTATGGTGATGGGTCCTTGCGCTGGTGGCGCAGTTTATTCACCGGCGATCACCGATTTTATATTCATGGTTGAAGACAGCTCATATATGTTTGTCACCGGGCCTGATGTAGTTAAGACCGTCACCCATGAGACAGTTACCGCTGAAGAATTGGGTGGCGCTATGACCCACTCAACAAAATCTGGGGTAGCGGATCTGGCCTTTGCCAATGATGTTGAAGCACTTGAAAAGGTCCGCCAGTTTTTTAACTACCTACCTGCCAATAATCGTGAAAAGCCACCGGTTTGGCCGACTGAAGATCCAGCTGATCGCATTGAAATGTCATTAGACACTATTGTGCCGAACGATCCTAATAAGCCCTATGACATGAAAGAGGTTATTTTAAAGGTCGCTGATGAGGGTGCTTTTTTTGAAACTCAAGTCAATTATGCCAAGAACATTATTACTGGCTTTATTCGTATCGAAGGTTCTACGGTCGGCGTTGTAGCTAATCAACCCATGGTACTGGCGGGTTGTTTGGATATCGATGCTTCTAAAAAAGCGGCGCGATTTATACGCTTTTGTGATGCGTTTAATACCCCAGTACTCACCTTTGTCGATGTGCCAGGGTTTATGCCTGGGACTAGTCAGGAATACGGTGGAATTATTAAGCATGGTGCCAAGTTACTTTATGCTTACGCCGAATGCACTGTGCCCAAAGTAACCGTTATTACTCGCAAAGCTTACGGTGGCGCCTATGACGTAATGGCGTCTAAGCATTTGCGTGGTGATGCTAATTTGGCATGGCCTACTGCAGAAATTGCTGTGATGGGCCCCAAAGGTGCTGTTGAAATTATTTTCCGTAAGGATATTGGCGATGAAGAGAAAATCGCTGCGCGCACTGAGGAGTATCGTAAGAAATTTGCTAATCCATTTATTGCTGGTAAACGTGGTTATATTGATGACGTGATTATGCCCCACAGTACTCGTAAGAGAGTTGCTAGATCATTGGCCATGCTGCGTAATAAGTCGGTTGAAAATCCATGGCGTAAGCATGGCAATATTCCTCTTTAAACTAACTAACCGTAGATTAAGAAAACAATGTTGAAAAAAATTCTAGTAGCCAATCGTGGTGAAATAGCCTGTCGCGTGTTTGCCACCGCCAAAAAAATGGGAATAGTCACGGTTGCGGTTTATTCCGATGCTGACCGTGATGCGCTGCATGTACAAATGGCTGATGAGGCAGTATACATAGGTCCTTCAGCGTCATCACAAAGCTATTTGGTGATCGATAAAATTGTTCAAGCGTGCATTGATAGTGGTGCTGACGCTGTGCATCCGGGCTATGGGTTTTTGTCTGAAAACAGCCAATTCCGTGATGCTTTAGATGCTGCGGGGATTACTTTTATTGGCCCAGGTAAGCATGCCATTCAGTCTATGGGTGACAAAATTACCTCAAAACTGATTGCTGAAGAAGCGGGAGTGAACACTATCCCTGGGTATACCGACGTTGTTCGTGATGCCGAGCATGCCGTTGAGGTCAGTGCTGATATTGGTTATCCGGTGATGTTAAAGGCGTCGGCCGGGGGAGGTGGCAAAGGTATGCGAGTGGCATGGAACGAGGATGAGTGTCGCGATGGTTTTGCTAAAGCCACCAATGAGGCACGTTCTAGTTTCGGTGATACTCGTATCTTTATTGAAAAATATATACAGCAGCCACGCCATATCGAAATACAGGTAATGGCAGACAGACATGGCACCGTTGTTTACTTAGGTGAACGAGAGTGTTCGATTCAACGTCGTCATCAAAAAGTTATTGAGGAGGCGCCATCACCTTTTCTGGATGAAGCCACTCGCCAAAAAATGGGTGAGCAGAGCTGTGCTCTTGCCAGAGCAGTAGATTATCAATCAGCCGGCACTGTAGAGTTTATAGCCGATGCGGACATGAATTTCTATTTTTTGGAAATGAACACGCGATTACAGGTAGAACATCCTGTAACTGAGTTGGTCACTGGACAAGACTTGGTTGAATTAATGATTAGGGTAGCTGCTGGAGAGAAACTACCGATGGCTCAACAGGACATTACCTTGACCGGCTGGGCTATGGAGTCACGGGTTTATGCAGAAGACCCATTCCGTAATTTCATGCCATCAACGGGTCGTTTAGTGAAGTATTCACCGCCAGAGGGTGAGGGTGTGCGCGTCGATACCGGCGTTTACGAAGGTGGCGAAGTGTCCATGTTCTATGACCCAATGATTGCCAAATTGATCACCTATGGTGACGATCGAGCCCAATCGATAACACGTATGGTCGATGCCCTAGATAATTATTATATTCGCGGTGTTAATCACAATATCAGTTTCCTAAATGCGCTGATGGTTCACCCACGGTTTGTAAAAGGTGATCTGAGTACTAATTTTATTGACGATGAATTCCCCGATGGTTTTAATCCTGATTTGGTGGTGCAGCAAGATCCCGCTATTGTTATCGTAGTGGCTGCCGCGGTACATCAATTGCACTGTGAACGCGCCAGCTTGTTGTCGGACCAAATGGCTGGGCATGAAGCGCCGGCGCCTAACCATTGGACTGTGGCGATTGCTGATCAGCAACACGCGGTAGAAGTTGATCTAACTGATACAGGGTATTGGGTAGAATATGCAGAGCAAGACTATGAAATTATTAGTAACTGGAGCATCGGTGAGCCTTTATTTAAAGCCTCAATCAATGGTGTGACGGTTGCAGTGCAAGTGGAGTCTACGACTGTAGGCTATCGGCTGTTTTATCGGGGAGCTGAGATCAGTGCGCGTGTAATAACGCATACCGCAGCCGCCTTAATGTCACACATGCTGTATAAATCTCCCGCGGATATGTCAAAATTTTTGCTCTCGCCCATGCCCGGGTTACTGGTCAAGCTTTCTGTCAAAGTAGGGCAGGAAGTTAAAGAAGGAGAGGAACTGGCTGTGGTTGAGGCCATGAAAATGGAGAATGGCCTGCGGGCATTACAAAATGGTATCGTAAGCAAGGTCAGTGCAGTGCAAGGCGATAGCCTAGCGGTTGATCAAATCATACTAGAGTTCGAGTAGAGATAGGTTTTAATGGAAGATCAGATACAGGCTTTAGCCGATCAAATTATTCGTGGCGATCGTCGTGCTTTGGCCAAAGCGATCACGCTAGTTGAGTCAACCCGATCTGATCACCGACAGCAGACGGCGGCATTGCTAGAGACTTTGATGCCGCACACTGGAAAATCCATTCGTGTGGGTATTTCAGGTGCACCAGGCGTCGGAAAATCAACCTTTATCGAAGCCTTGGGTACCTACCTTATTGAGCTTGGTCACTCCGTCGCTGTGTTGGCAGTTGATCCTTCTTCAGCCGTCACAGGTGGCTCTATATTGGGTGACAAAACCCGCATGGAGACGCTCGCTTTTGCAGAAAAAGCCTTTGTTAGACCTTCTCCTGCGGGTAGCACACTTGGTGGTGTTACTCGAAGATCGCGGGAGTCGATTTTACTGTGTGAAGCCTCTGGTTTTGATGTAATTTTGGTAGAAACGGTTGGTGTGGGCCAGTCAGAGACCGCAGTAGCTGATATGACGGATATGTTTTTACTGCTTTTATTGCCCTCCGGTGGCGATGAACTCCAAGGCATTAAACGCGGTATTATGGAACTGGCTGATTTAATCGTGGTCAATAAGTCGGATGGTGAACAGATAACGTTGGCTAATCAGACGATGTTAGATTATAGGTCGGCAGTACACTTTCTGACCTCTCGGTTTGATGGTTGGCAAACACAGGTTATGGCATGCTCATCTGTCAACAATCAGGGGGTCACTGAAGTCTGGGCAGAGGTGGATAGATTCAAAGCAACGATCTCTGAGGACGGTCGATTACAGCAGCAGCGTGCTCAGCAGGCCAAGGCCTGGATGTGGAGTGAAATGGCAGAGTCATTGGTTGTTGATTTAAAGTCTGATCCCTCGATTAAGCGTATGATTCCAGGGCTAGAATCGGCAGTATTAGATGGAAGTTTACCAGCCACTGTGGCGGCTCAAAGAATGATTGATGCCTATAAGAAAAGATAAATAATGGGGTTTTTAAAACCTACGTAGAGAGTTAATAATTTATGTCAGATAGAGCAAACAACAAAAACATGGCCTCAATTATCGAGGCAAATACCCACTATCATAAAACTTTTAAGCAGTCTGAGCTTGGTACGCAGCCGACTAGAGGCCTTTCGATACTAACCTGCATGGACTGCAGAATGGATCCTTACAAATTTGCTGGCCTGCAAGACGGTGAAGCACACATTATTCGTAATGCAGGTGGGCGCGCTACCGAGGACGCAATTCGTTCACTGATCGTGTCGCACAAATTTTTGGGTACCACGGATTGGTGTGTTATTCATCATACCGGATGCGGAATGACTACTGTAACTGATGAGACTATTGGTCAATTACTAGAGCAAGATCTAGAAACGGCCGTATTAGACGATGGGACTTGGGTTAATCCAGAAAGAGTATCTAGCGATAATAAAAAACCAGGTTCAGATGTCGGTAAGACCATTAAATGGTATACATTTACAGATCTAGAGCAGAGCGTATTAACCGATATAAAGTTGATTAAAGATCATCCTTTAGTACCCAGTCACATCAATATTTATGGCTTTATTTTTGATATAGAAACTGGCGCATTGACGCCAGTAAGTTAACTTTCTAGTGGCAGGAGAACAGCATGCGGCGTTTTGGACCTGGATTGTTGGTGACGGCCGCCTTTATTGGCCCTGGAAGTATTGCTACAGCCAGTGTGGCTGGTGCTAACTTTGGTTTTGTACTGTTGTGGGCACTATTGTTTTCGCTGATAGCCACTGTGGTATTGCAAGAAATGGCCGCTCGTTTAGGTTTGGTGTCAAAAGCGGGTTTAGCTGAAGCACTCCGTACTACGTTTAATAATCCTTTCATTAACCGTGCTGCAGTAGCCTTAGTGGTCGCCGCTATTGGTATTGGTAATGCAGCCTACGAGGCGGGAAATATATCAGGTGCGGCACTGGGTTTGCAATCAATCACAGACTTGTCTGCGGCGAGCTGCGCTGTTGCCTTGGGTCTTGCTGCGGCTGTATTGCTAAGCACTAGCGGATATAAGCTGTTAGAGCCGGTACTGATTGTTTTGGTGCTCATCATGAGCAGTGTATTTGTGGTTACTATGTTTGCTGTGGGCGTCGATTTTTCTGCGCTCATCAAAGGGTTATTGGTACCGTCTTTACCTGCCGGTTCGCTGTTAACAGTGATAGCGCTGATTGGTACCACGGTGGTGCCCTATAATTTATTTCTCCATGCTAGCCTTGTTCAAGAGAAATGGCGGGGTGTTGACCTGAACACTGCCTTAGCTGAGTCTCGCAGTGACACCCTGGTGTCGATTAGTTTGGGCGGTTTGATAACCTTGGCTGTCATGAGTACCGCAGCTGTGGCATTTTTTGATACTGGACGAGCTTTCTCTTCGTCCTCAATGGCCACCCAGTTGGAGCCGATTTTGGGCGCTTCAGCGAATCTTTTCTTTGCACTAGGGCTTATAGCCGCGGGCTTGACCAGCGCTATTACCGCGCCACTAGCAGCCGCCTATGCGGTGAGCGGTGCTATGGGTTGGTCGACTCATTTTGCTGACCGCCGTTTTCGCGCGATTTGGATGATAGTATTAATAATAGGTACCACATTCGCCGCCATTGGCACTAAACCAATTGCCGCCATACTGTTCGCTCAAGCCGCTAATGGCTTACTGTTGCCGATTGTGGCCATATTTTTGCTAATTATTATGAATCGTAGTGATCTTTTAGGTGAGCACCGCAACAAATTCTTTGCTAATCTAATAGGCGGCTTGGTTGTGATCATTGTGACTGCGCTTGGTGTGTTTAAATTGGTGAAAGTATTTGCGATGTAGTCATTAAGGTGACCGAAAAAAAAGCGGCTAAAGAGCCGCTTTTTTTACATCAAACTGAACTACTAGCCACATTTAGACTCGCCGCAGTTCAAGCATGTCATACAACCGTCCATTAAAATGGTTGCTTTAACACTACACTTTTTACACAGCTCTGCCGTTGGTGGAAAGTCGCTAGCTTCTTGTTGTGGAACTGCGGCTGCCTGTTCAAAGTCAGCTCGTTTCTCGTCCATAATCTTTTGTTGATGCTCAGGTATTTCTGTCTTCACCATCATACCAATTTTTTGCAGGTGATCTTCAATAGCCCAGCCAATTTCGGCAACCAGTGAGGGCATGAAACGCCCACCTGATTTGAAGTAGCCACCCTGGGGATCAAAAATAGCTTTTAATTCTTCAACCAAAAAGGTGCAATCACCGCCCTTACGAAATACTGCAGAGATAACGCGTGTTAACGCAGAAATCCACTGATATTGATCCATATTTTTGGAGTTTAGGAATATTTCAAACGGGCGTCGAAGCTCGTGATCAGTGCCTTCATTCAAAACAATGTCATTAATAGTCAAATACATAGCATGATCTGACAGAGGTGTTTTTATTTTGTAGGTACTACCGGCTAGAGCTTCAGGGCGTGAAACTTTTTCATGCATCTGAATAATATTGCTCTCAGCTTCTTTCTTTACTTCCTCTGCTTTTTGCTCTTCGTTAACCACTTTGTAGCCGACGATTTTTTGCTCAATTTTCTTATTCATTTTATACCTCGCAGTGCTCTGCGGTTTGTAATTTAGTGTGCTTAGAACTTACCGTAGTAGCCTTCTTTTAGGGCATCAAAAAGGTTGGCAGCAGTGTGTGTTTCTCCGTCATACTCTACTTCTTCGTTGCCTTTAAACTCTACCGTGGAACCATCTTCTAACGTAAAGCTATAGGTCGTATTCTCTAAGTCGCTCTCTTTAACCAGCACGCCTTGGAATGCTTCTGGATTAAAGCGGAAAGTAGTACACCCTTTTAGTCCTTTTTCTGCTGCGTATAGGTAGATGTCTTTAAACTCCTCATACTCACAGTCAGTGGGAACATTAATAGTTTTGGAAATCGAAGAATCTACCCATTTTTGAGCCGCTGCTTGAATATCAACGTGGGCCTTGGGCATTATGTTCTCAGAGCTAACAAAGTAGTCTGGTAAGGCCTCAGATGGCTCACTGCTGAAGGGCATTGCTTTGTCATTAATCAAAGTACGATAAGACAGTAACTCGTAGGAGAAAACGTCTACTTTCTCTTTAGACTTTTTACCTTCACGAATAACATTGCGTGAATAGTGGTGAGCAAAGCTGGGCTCAATACCATTACTGACATTATTTGCCAAGGACAGTGATATGGTTCCTGTAGGTGCGATTGAAGAGTGATGACTGAAGCGACAGCCCTCTTCAATAATAGCGTCAACTAATTCGGGAGCAACCTCAGCAACCTGCTGCATGTAACGGCTGTATTTCCCTAGCAACACCTTACCTTTGATTTTACTACCAACCTTAATACCATCTTTAGCCAGATCTGGTTGCTTGAACAATAACGTAGCTGTGACGTCAAACTCGTCTTCCATGATTGGTGCGGGACCTTTCTCACGTGCTAAATCTAAACCAGCGGTGAGGCCTGCGACAGCCATGTCTTTCGCAATACGATCAGTGAACTCAAGTGAATTTTGGTCACCATACTTCATACACAGCATAGTAATAGCTGACCCAAGACCCAAGAAACCCATACCGTGGCGGCGCTTGTATTCAATTTCTTTACGCTGATTTTCAAGAGGAAGGCCATTAATTTCTACAACGTTGTCGAGCATGCGGGTGAAGATCTCAATGACTTCCGAATACTGCTCCCAGTCAAAGAAAGCCTCTTCTGTGAACGGGTTACGCACAAATTTGGTCAAGTTTACTGAACCCAACAAGCAACTTCCGTAGGGGGGCAATGGCTGCTCTCCACAAGGATTGGTTGCACGGATATCTTCACAGAACCAGTTATTGTTATTTTTGTTGACCTGATCTATCAGGATAAAGCCGGGCTCTGCGAAGTCGTAGGTGGAAGACATGATTGCATTCCACAGTTTTTGGGCCTTAATAGTCTCATAAATGCGGCAAGCGACTAGACCTTGTTTGTTGGTCGTATATCCTTCAGTTGTTGGAAAGTGTTTCCACACAACGTTGTCGCCTTTCAAGTTTAGGCCGCCCTCAATTTCTTTGCTGCTAATAGGGAATGTTAGATCCCAATTACCGTCTGCTCTGACTGCTTCAATGAACTCTTCGGTGATTAGCAACGACAGATTAAACTGACGCAGACGGCCATCTTCACGCTTAGCTCGGACAAAATCGAAAACATCGGGATGGCTGACATCGAAGGTGGCCATTTGAGCGCCGCGACGACCACCCGCAGAGGACACGGTGAAACACATTTTGTCGTAGATATCCATGAACGACAGTGGCCCAGAAGTGTAGGCGCCGGCGCCAGAAACATAAGCACCTTTAGGTCGGAGAGTAGAAAATTCATAACCGATACCACAACCTGCTTTCAAGGTTAGACCGGCTTCAAGATTGCGTTCCAAAATACCTAGCATCGAGTCAGGCACGATACCTGAAACCGTACAATTAATTGTTGATGTGGCTGGCTTATAGGCTTGAGCGCCGGCATTAGAAATAATTCGTCCGGCTGGGATTGCACCGTGTTTCAATGCCCAAACAAATTTCTTTTCCCATAGTTCTCTTTTGGCAACTTCCTCTACATCGGATAATGCCTTGGCAACTCGTCTGTAGGTTGCGTCAATATCGGCATCGATAGGATTGGAGTCTTTATCCTTGAGACGGTACTTCTTATCCCAAATGTCCAACGATGCATCTTGCATAACGATTTGTTGTGTCTTCGCGACTGGCTTTATTGCTTTAAGTTTTGGAGCGCTCATTTTATGCCCTTTAGTTCTTGTCACTTAGCGGTGACTATAAATTACCATGGGACCAATCTGGTGCCCACATGGAGAGAAATTTCGGTTTTAAATAGTTTGCGTCTTCCAAGAGGCAATCAGTAGAGTTTATCCTACATTGTGTGTCTTGCAAGTATTAATGCACTACATGTAGTGTTTTTTTTGATTTTAATGCTATTTTAGCTGTGATAAATAAGTTAATAAAGTGTGGATAACTGGCCCTATTAGTTGTCATTACTGGGCTTCGTAGACTTACTGACTAAGGATAGTAAACCGGTCATATTTTTAATCCGTACAACTAAAAGTTATATTTACTATTCAAAGTGTACGTTGTGCCTTGATAGCGACTTAGATACCATAGCGAACTAGCATTTTCTGAATAATCTGGGTGGTGTTTAATACATCAGCTCAATCTGCTGAGGCTTTTTAATGGACATTTTCGATTTCTCCGATGGTCGCGAGGGCTACTATGGGGAGTACGGCGGGGTTTTTCTGCCAGAAATTTTGCACGCAACGATTGAAGAATTACTGGACTGTTTTAGAGAATGCAAAGCGGACCCAAAATTTTGGCAGGATTATGTTGCTCTACTGCAAAACTATTCTGGCCGACCAACCCCCATTACACACCTAGAGAATTTGTCACGGCAGTTAGGCGGCGCACAAATATATGTAAAGCGAGATGATCTTAATCACACTGGTTCACATAAGATTAATAATGTTATGGGTCAGGGTCTACTTTGCCAGCGACTTGGAAAGCGGCGTGTAATTGCAGAAACCGGCGCTGGTCAGCATGGTTTTGCTACCGCGACTATGGCGGCCAAGTTTGGTTATGATTGTAAAATTTACATGGGCGAAGTGGATGTTGCACGACAGCGTCCAAATGTGTTTTGGATGGAAAATCTCGGTGCAGAAGTCATTGCTGTAGAGGATGGTCAGAAGACGTTAAAAGACGCAGTCAATGCTTGTATGCGTGACTGGGTCACCAATATGGCTGATACCCATTATATTTTGGGTACTGCGTGTGGGCCGCACCCTTTTCCGGAAATGGTGAGCTGGTTTCAGTCAATCATTGGTATGGAAGCGCGCGAGCAAATTTTAAAGCAAGCCGGAAAGTTGCCGGACCGTGTTTATGCCTGCGTAGGTGGCGGCTCCAATGCCATGGGTATATTTCAAGGCTTCTTTGATGATGAGAATGTTGAGTTAATTGGCTGTGAGGCAGGAGGGGAGGGCGTTGGCTCTTATATGCACTCAGCTCGTCTAGCGTATGACGACGCTTCGGTTGGGGTCGCTCAAGGTTACAAAACGTACTTTCTACAAAATAAAGAAGGTAACATGAATGAAACTCATTCTGTGGCAGCGGGATTAGACTACATTGGCATTAACCCGATTTTCGCGTACCTCTGGGAGCAGGGAAAGGTTCGCTTTGAGGCGGCCACAGACGTTGAAGTGAAAGAGGCCCTAAAGTTAACTATGCGTACCGAAGGGCTTATTCCAGCTCTTGAGAGTACCCATGCCTTTGTTACGGCTATCGCGGAAGCACCAACGATGCGCAAGGATGAAGTTATTTTGATTAACCAATCTGGTCGTGGTGACAAAGATATATTTACCATTGCTGACGCACTGGATGATGCTAAGTGGAAGTCGTTTATTGGCGGTAAAGCTGACCAGTATCGAGGGGAGCAAAACTAGTGGGATTACAAACGTATATCGAGCAGCGTAAAAAAGACAAAGACATTCTGGTAATGGCTCATGTTGTGTGTGGCTACCCGAGTTTTGAAGCGAATATGCAAGCCCTAGAAATTATGGCTGATGCGGGTGTTGATCTGGTAGAACTTCAGTTTCCGTTTTCTGAACCCAGTGCGGATGGCCCGTTGTTCGTCAAAGCCAATGAGCAGTCCCTCAAGTCTGGAACCACGGTTGACCAGTGCTTTGAGTTTATGCGACAGGCCAGTGAACGATTTGCATTCAAGATTTTAATGATGGGTTACTACAACACAGCCTTTAGAATGGGCGAAGAGCTTTTTATACAACGCCTCAAGGATGCTGGGGGTGTTGGCTATATTTTGCCCGATTTGCCCGTCGAGGAATCGGCAAATTTACACAGGCTGTCTGAAGAGGCTGGCATAGAGCCGATTATTTTAATGACACCAACCAGCAGTGACAAACGACTGGCACAGTTAGGTGCATCGAGTCGCGGTATGGTTTATGTGGTTGCTAGAAGAGGTGTGACGGGTTCGAAAACAAATATGGGTGACGATGTGATTGCCCTAATAGACCGCTGTAGGCAGCATACCGACGTACCCATGGGGGTCGGTTTTGGTATTAGCAGCAAGGCTGACCTTGATGTACTGCGTGGTTCTGCCGACTTGGCTATTGTGGGAACAGCCGCGTTAAAGATTTGGGAGTCTTCAGGGCCTAATGGTCTTAAAAATTTCTTCAAAGAGTTGATGGCTTAGGTTTCACTAGCCAAAGATAAGCGCCAGTCATTTATCACTCGTTCTTTTATGGATGCTAAATCTGGAAGAACACCAGGTTGATGGGATTTAACACATATAAGATAAACACCGTTATGCCCGCTAATTGGGCCATCCCAGCATGGTAGGCTAACTGTATTTTGATTGATAAGAGTGCTTAGCTTACCGGCAAAGCCGAACCCAAATGTGTTATCAATCTGAGTTTGGAAATCAAAATTATAGCCTTCCTCTCGCACTTTTTTAGTTCCGGATAAAGTCGTGTCAGGGGAGATCATGCTCTCTAGTGATTTACGTGCTACATTTGCCGCATTGCCGCCATAGTCTGCGGTCTTAAACAGTCGATATAAGAACTCTATGCGGGCATCACTGGTGTAATCATTGCTGTGATTATAATAAAACTGAACAAGTTGATCGTCGGTAGGATCAATATCTGCGGTGGATGCTCTTATAAACGCTGATAGTTTTATTTCCATAGATGCCTGATTACCGGAAACCTCAGGATCATTATCGTTAATCTGAGCCTCACTATTAATTTTTTGATTGAGGGTGTCGATGACTTGTTGCTGAAGGACTGAAGTACTGGGACTTAAGTCTGTACCGTAGTTTTGGTCAATGTCATTAGTCTCTTTCTGACCAAACACCGACCAAACGATTGCACCAATAAGTACCCCGAAAATTACAATCTTAATAATAGTCTGAGCAGAGGATGTTTGTTTGCGAGCCATGGTCTACCCATTCGTTAATATGAATTTCACGTCTAAATTTATTGCTTAAATATTTTAATCCAGTCGCCTTCTTGGGGCTCCCCAGACGGATAGTGACCATTGATAACACGGAGAGTATCAATATCAACTGAGTTTAGACGTAATGATTTACCCAATGTCTCATAGGTCGTCGTCGCTGACGCTTTAATATAATTAACGACTCTAGGTTTTTGACCAGCGATTTCTGCCCGAGAGATGGGTCGAAAAGTGTTAATAGCGTCTAAAAACAAAACGTCATAGTCCTCAAATTCAGCATCATCCACTACCTCCCCCTGAAAAATATACGCGTTCAATTTATAGTAAATTACCGCTATCCGTGAATGTTGCTTTGTATTAGGGTCGGTTTGAATACCGGTGAACCCTTGGAGTCTTGATGGCGAAATAACTACTCCCTGATCCAGCGCGGGTACTTTTAAATAGTTGTATAGGTATTCTTCTGGGCTTTGTATCGTTCGTGGGAGAGCCTTCATGGATAGCACAGCCAATTTTTCAGCGGCGGAGGCGCTGACACCGTTGTTCGCAGGATCTGCCACTAACTGCCAGCCTTTAGCGAAGTCGACTCTAACTTTTAATTGTAAGTTAGAGTAACGCTCAGGCGGCGGAGTTTTGGCCAAAAAGTTAACACCCCAAATAAGACCATCGGTTAATTGACGATACGTTTCAGCACCATTGTCGCGAACACCATCGGACTTTAAATTATTAGCTTTAACAACGACAGTGCGTAGACGAGAATCGTTTCTTGGGTGCGATGAGAAAATCCCATGATAGGTTTGGATGCCGCCACCTTTTGCCGACGCACGCTTCTTTTTGGCTGATTCCTGATCTTTCATTATGGACAACATTGATAGCATCTCTTTTGGATCGTAACCTAACTTGGCCATGTACTCTGCGCCCGTCTCATCTGCTTCGAGTTCATTGCGTCTGCCATGCCCACGAATGAGCGAGTTAGCATATGCCATGCTTGCCTCATAGACCTCATTGCTGGCCGACAATACCGCCGCTATGGTCGATATTATTTGTGCACCGGTCATCTTTTCTTCTTGACCCACCACGTGCCCTCGGGTGATGTGCGCCACTTCATGTGCCAACACTGAAACCAATTGAGCTTCATTGCTGACATAATTTAAAAGGCCGCGATTAACATAGATATAGTTATCACGAGTGGCAAAAGCATTTAAGTCCTCTGCATCAAGCAGTGTGAAGGTAAACTTTTCACCTTTCATTGATGACACAGAAACAATTTCCTCACCAAGGTCCGTAATGTACTTCTCGAGAATGGGGTCTTCATATTTTGAGGTAGTTTCCAGGGTTTGTTCATAAATATCGGCACCAGTAATCTTGGATATGCCGATAGAAGGAACCAACAACGTACTAATAAAAAATAATGAGAGCGTTAGTATTTTCGAAGGATTGCGATGGTCGGTTATTGAGATCATTATTTCACTGCAAAAAATGTTTTTAATTGATTGCCTAGACTTGCGCAGGCATCACTCTTAACGGGTGTTAAAAGAGGTATTGGTGCTACGGCGCCAATCAAATAGGATGTTCCTTCTGAATCTACGCGTAATCGTCCTTTTTCGATGAGATCTTTTAGGTCCCAAACCGTTGCTTCATAGGTCGATAATTTATCCCATTGAGCAAAACCAAAGCATCCGCCGCCACCAGGCCCAATGGCACAACTCATCGAGCCGCCTTGGCTCAGTGTTTGGGTGGAACCGTCTAACCACACAAGATAGCGTATGCTTAGTCCATCGACTTTTTCTCTTACTGTGGGATCCTGCATTAATCGCTTTAGTCTCGGCAATGCTTTGGGGGCGGTGCGAGGTTCAAACCACGGATAGATGGCATCTATGAATGTTTGTTCAGGTACGACGGTAATATTTGCCGAGCTGATTTTATTGGTCACACAATTAATAAATTCACGATCTGTTTCATAATGCCCTGAATCTCTTCGACCTAAGACCACTATTTTTTCGCTCGCATCGATAAAGATAAGTTGATCTGTAGGTCTGAATTCATCAATTGTCGTAGTCGCGGCACATCCGATTAGAAGAGGTACTAGGCAAAGCCATTGAGATAATAATTTATAGGCCCTCATTATGATTCAGCCCTTTGCTGTTGTTCCGTTATCCATTGGTTTAACGCTGGAATACGATAAAAATCTAGTAACAATTTTGCACCTGCGTCCCGTAGAGCAATAATCGTCGCCTCTTCTATGGCTTTTTCTTTTGATGACATGAACACGTCAGGGGTTTTTCCATAGGCGGGCATAAACCAATTCGTGTCTAGTAGGCCATCTGCAGTTTCTATTTTAAGGTTATATTTTATCCAAACTTCGAATACGTTAAGATAGTTTTCAGAGGGTGTTGAAACCTGTATTTGCTGCACCGAAGGAGTTATAAAAATCTCAGCATCCGCATTAACGTTATCCATTGAAGATGTAAATTGGGTCGTTGTAAATAAACCAGAGAAAGCATTTTTTAGGAGCTTGACTTGAGATTTCCCTATGCTAACTGATGTCTTTTCATTGGGCGTACCAACATAGTTGACAAAGTCTTCGTCAAAAATAATGGCAGCACTTACTACCTTTGGTTTGGCCAGGACTGTCGGGAAGTCAGCATCAATTTGCACTGTTGCAGTAGAGCTACAACCACCAAGAAATATTAAGCCTACCAATATGATGTAGATAATAGATGTTTTATAAATTTGCATTATTGTCACCTTTGGTTTCGACAAACGTCATTCCAAACTATTTAAACCAATAAAAGTACCGCCATTGTTGTAGCTTAATTCTCGCATGAGCGCGGCAAAGCGCATTGCCGATCTATTTGGAGTAACTCCAGGTCTTAGATGAACGGGAAAACCAATGGCATGTATGCGCACTAGTCTAGCCTTATTTTGATTGGCTTTGTTGAGGCGATCAATAACTTTAATGACTCGCTGAATAGAGTTGCCTTGAAAGTCATCTCCGAGAGTATAAATACTAATTTTTCGACCGGCTTGATAAAACACCTTTATGGCATTCTCAATACCCTCTACTGGACTTGAGTTGCTAAATGGCGCCCAGTTCACAAGTTTAGTGGTTATTTTTTTACGCATATCAGGACTATCAGGAATCCAGGTATTTTGGAATTCTGCAAACATAAATTGACCCATATCATTTAGTACCTGAATACCGTTCACCTGAGGGTAAACATCAAGAATATTAAGCATTTCTGTTTGAACTTTCGGCCAGGCAGCCGACTGCATACTGCCCGAAGTATCGATAACAAATATTATGTAGTCGCTGTCCGCGGGTATGCCACCTACTAACTGATTTTTTTGTTCAAATTCAGGGCCTAAAAGACGTTGCATTTCTTCAGTTAAGACCTGTAATACTAATTGTAATTTTTGTTTTTCGGTCGCCTGTGATTGTGATAACTGACTCGATTGCTTTGCAACGCTGGCGAGTTTTTCTTGAAGTCGTGCGATGCGTTCAGTCAGATCCGAGAGCTGCTGTTTTCGTGACTTCAAGCGTTCGTCGAGAATGATGGTTTCTCCGCGTATATCAAATAAACGCTCTTGATAATCTCTAACAGAACCTTGTAATTGGCGCTCCGCATCTTCCAAAATTGCAGGCTCGCCGACCTTGGCAATAATCAGCAGTAGCACAATAGCGCCAAATCCACAGCTAATAACATCTAAAAATGAGATGCTCGCTTCTTGCTGTTGCCGTCGTTGTTTTTTCATTGGCAGTCAACTTTTAGTGGATGAGCTGTCATGGCCAGTCTCTCGAGGGTGCGATAAATGCACCCTTAGTATCTAGAGCGAGCTGCCAGAATAGAGCCGCGGCTTCGGGGTCTCCCTCCATGGGAAACAGAATAGTATTAACTGGGATACCTCTAGGGAGTTTAGCGATTGCCGTCTCAAAGTGCTGTCGTCGCTGACTGCCAGTGACCATGTATTTTTTAGGCGGAGTGTTACCCATCGTCGGCAAACCATCGGTAAGAATAAAAAGATTATCAGGCTTTGAGTCAAATTCAGCTATGACATCTATGGCCTTAGACAGGCTTGTTCCCTCAGAGGGAACAAAGGCGTCAGTGCTCTCCATAACTCTCTCAAGAGCAAGTGAGTCCGATGCATCTAGCCATTCGCCTTCGGTACCGGCTAACATGGCTTGCGCCTGATTGTTAAAGACATAGACTTGAAATCGACTACTGGGTGGTAGCTGCGCAAGCAACCATTCCAAGGTACGCAGTGACCATTGCCATTTAGCCGATTTTTGCTTTTGGACATCATCCATATTTCGGCGTCTAAGCGCGTTGACCACTGTGTCTGCGAGCATGCTTGCTGAGCCGTCAATTAAAATGAGTACTCTTTCACCACCCAGGGTTAGACCGGTTAGATATTGTCGATTTCCGTCACCGACAAATTCGCGGACTTTATCACCGAATTCTATATCCTCAATTTGAGCAGTTTCTTCCTCGAGTTGTTTGACCTTCCGCCTCAGGATGTCGATATTATTGGGATCTTCTTGAATGCTTTTTTCTTTCTCCGCGATTTCAGTAATGACACGTTTGGATAGTCCTTGAGTTTTAACAAGCCTTAGCTCTATATCTTCAAGACTATTTAGAGCCTTGACCTGGTCTTGCTCCGCTTGTTGAATGTCTTGCTGGAGTAGGCTAATTTCCGATGAAAGACGTTCATCAGGAATCGGTATTTCATTAGCATTGTGCCGCAGAATCAAGAACAGTAAGGTTACCGCGCCAAAGCCACAGGCCATGATGTCCAAGAATGACAAACTAAACGCTATATTTCGTCGTTTCTTAGCCATTAATAACCTCTATGAGCTTTAGCGTATATCCACCCACAATAAGCGTTTCATCAGAGCTACATTTTTCTGGCAATATGACCTTACAGTTATCTTGCTGATGCAGTATCTGTAGAGAGTTGTTGCTAAAGGTAAGGCAGACTGAGGCTTTTTTATTGATGCCCATCCCTAGCTGTAGCTGACCTTCACTAACAGTTATGCTCAATGATTTGGCTAAACTCCAGGCTTGCCCGTCATGCAAAATATGCGTAGCAATAGAGCGTCTAGAATCAGAGCTTGATACTTTTTGAGGTGCCGTTGCAGCGCCAATTTGTAATGATGAGACTCTAATAGGTTCTGCATTGTCGGGAAAAATACGCGCGACAATATCCAAACAGCTCACAGCTACATCAATCCGATTAATAGTATCACTGTGTCCATAATCAGGGGTTAGCAGCGAGTTTAATTTGGCGCTGTCGGTGAACGCTGCGCGGACCTCTGGCTGTGCGCTAAGTACTCTGTTTAGATGACTCAGACGATATTGCAGTAAGTTCGTAATGTCTTCCTTATGCAGGGTCAGCGAGAGATCACCACTAGGAGTGTTAAGGGTCACAACAACTTCACCGTGACTCACTAGGTCCGATAACCAATCTGTCATTTGATCATAAATAGCCTGCTCACCGGACGAACTGTGCAGTGGGTCATAGCGGTAGTCTTTTATAAACCGCTCACTGATGTGATTGGCGACGGTATTATGAATTTGCAAGATACCTAAGTCTGGAATAATTTCTTGTTGGTCAATGTTAAGGTTAGTTTGATCATCGCGATGCTCATAGCGGACCAAGCTCAGTACCGTTTGATGCAATTGTAACTCTACTATCCAGCTATCTTGCCTTAGGGCCAGAGCTGCCAGTAATCCACTATCTATAACACCCAGCAAGGTACTTGAAGTCGCATTTAACATGCCGGCTAAAAGCGCAAGTTGAGGATCACTAACACTCCCTGGAATACTAAAAATAACCCGGTCAGGCGAATCTGCGGCTAGCAGCATTTTTTGGAGTTGGGCAAAGGCTATATCTGCATTATGCCGAGCCCAAGGCTGTTTGTTGGGCAAAGATAACTGGTTCAAGCGTTTCCAGTAATCATTAAAGCTGGACTGGGGTGCCTGCCAATGCATGGCATGGGCGTCGGTACCGCAGATAATGCCATTATTTGTTAATTGTGCAAAACCACTTTCTCTATAAGAAAAATCAAGCCCTGTGGTGATTAACAGTGATTGATCATTAATGTCTAAAATGGCGGTTGTCATGGTCACAGTGACTATGACTTAGCTTTTAGAAAGCGAAGTAACTTATTTTCGCAGTACGCATGTGAATCAAGGACTAATCGCTCCTGAGTGAGTTGTAACTGATGCATAAAGAACATCACCACCATACTAATTAGCAGAGCGACAAAGGTCGAGTTAAAGGCCACTCCAAGACTACTGGTAACACCAGCAATATTGCCCTGCATTGCTTCATGAGCTTGGCCCAAGGCAGCGCCAATACCTCGCACGGTGCCAATAAATCCGATAGAGGGAATTGCCCAGGTAATATACCGAACCATCGATAATTCAGAGTCGAGGCGATCATTTTCAGTATTACAGACACCATCGATGGCCTCAGCTGCGAATTGGACATTGTTGGTCACCTCAAAACGCGATAAAGCGGTCTGCAGAGCCCGTGGTAAAAGTAAGCTGCGTTGCGTGTCTGGCAGTGACTGCAGGGGCCTTGAAATTTGACCGGCATCCTCAGGCAAAACTTTCGATCCCTCGGCAATGTTTATCAATGGTAATTCGAGCATTGAAGTTTCTCGAATAGCGGTTCGTGTTTTGTACCCCATAATTGACAGCGCCCAAAACATAAGGATGAAACACGACTCCTGCTCTAAATCTTTAACGACGATAAAAAATGACCGCGGGACTTCGTACTGTTCTCCAGCAGCGGCCATTTCAGCATGTCGTTTAATGGTATTTTCGGCATTGGGACGCACCACAGTGACAAATATAGTGTGGATAATAATAATAGACAGCAGTAAGGCGACCAACTGAAAGAACATCTCATTAGTCGTACGGTGCGTTGGATTACTCATTACCTGCTCCCTAAAATCATTGAAGTTATTACGAGTTATTAGATATCGTATGGAATCGATACGGGGAAATCCTCTGAAATTTCCTCGTTGGGTGTAAAGTCGTTATTTTGATTTGGCGGTGTTTGCTGTTCGCCGTCATCTGTTAAGGATATATCACTAGTAGATGATTCCTGCTCCACAGATTGCTCTGAGGGATTCTGCGCAACATCGGTTGCCTCAGGTATTGCTTGTGCAATAGCCACTAGAGGGAACAGTAACAAAATAAAAAATAGTCTCACGGTACCGCCCCCGAATTGTCGACATAACGAGCTATTCTAAAGCCTACATCGAGTCGAGCTTCAAAGCCAGCTTCACGAAAGCTCGAGCGCAGTTCGGAGCGTGAGCCCAAAGCCCAGCTAGCACCGCGAATCACGTGACGATTACCTGCCTGAGGTCCTGTAGGGTCGATGGCGGCAGCGCCACGTGAAATTTGGATATCATAGTAATCATTAGTCCATTCGGAAACATTGCCGGCCATATTGTAAAGCCCTTTACTGTTTGGCTCGAAGCTACCGACTGGGGCTGCCACTGCATAACCGTCGTTGTACTGCGCAATAGTAAAGGGCAGCAGATACTTGGCTGAGACATCAGCATAGTTGTCTACAGGTTCCATTGGAGGGTAGAGATTATTGTTCCACGGAAATTGATTGGCTAAACCTTGCTTATCAACTTTCGCCGTCCATGCCCACTCAGCCTCAGTGGGTAACCGATACCCATTAGATTGCCAGTTGATCCTTGTAATAGAACCATTTTCGGACTCATAAAAAGCAGTTAGACCGCTTTTGCGACTCAACCAGTTACAAAATAAAGCAGCCTGTTCCCAACTAATGTTGGTGACTGGTTGATTAGCCATATCTAGGCTCATGCCCTTGACCGACGATGAGCTATGCTGAGTTTTCCATTGCCTAAATTGCTCGTTATTAATCTCTTTGGTGGCTAAATAGAAAGGCCGATCAAGTACAACTGGACGCTCAATCTCATTAGCTCTTCGTCCGGGCTGTCTGCGCGGTGCACCCAGAGAAAACGCAGCATTGTTGGGTCGAAATAGCTTTAAGGTAGATTCAACAGGACTTTTAATAAAATTTGGCCGGGATGCCCAGTAGGCTTGTTGCACTGTTAGTAACTTTACACTGAGCGACTGCGCCTGATCGGGTCTTGGCGTAATTTCAATAGCTTGTGACTGATAACCGGGTTTAGATATTTTCAGCAAGTGTGGCTTCGCGGGTAACGTTAGTACTTGGCTGCCGACCCCCATTAAACGGTTATCGACCATTAACGAGGCATCATCTGGATTCAGAGTGATTGCGATAGAGCCTATGTTGGCTTTTAGGTTTATATTGACCTCGAATACCTGCTCGGGATCAACACTGAATTTTTGAGTACTTTTTAAGTACCCTTCACGGTACAACTCAACAGTGTGCTCTTTAAAGGGCGACACATTAGTGGTCATTGGGGAGAGTCCTAAAAATGCCCCATCCAATGTAATATTAGCTTCGCTAGGCATACTGAGAATGGTTAAACTGCCATCAGATACGACTAACTCGACAGGATTATACTCAGATAGAGTACCCGCTTTGACGCTGACCGTTCCGTTTAAAGGTTTGTAGCCCAAAGACTTAAACGTGAATTCAGAGCCGGTTTCCAATACCTCAGTGGTCAGTGGTGTTGGCCCTCGAAGATTGCCATCAATGTAAAGGTTAGCGCCACTGGGTATCGACGTGAAACGCACCTGTCCCCATGCAGGTTTTAGATCGATATTAAGTTGTTGAGTTTTACCAAGCCCTTCTACGATTATTTCTTGATCAAGGGGGAAGTATCGGTACTTACGAATAGACAGTTGATGAACACCTTGACTGATATCCCTGAGCATTGCTGGCGCTAAGATTTCTTGCTGGTTATCAATGCTAACGGTTATGTCGCTGAGCGTCGAAGTGAGTTCTATATTCCCTGGGAGTGGTAACAACTCCAGCGAGATCTCTTGGTTATCTGTATCGTTCACTGAAAACTGATATGAAAGTGGGAAATACCCAGTTTTGGTTGCCTCTAATTGATAGTCACCTTTGAGGAATAGGTAGTTCTCTCCAATATTAAAGGACAGGCCGCTAACCCTTATTTCTGAATCTGTTGGATCAATAGTAAAAACAACGGGTTTGGACAAATACAGCAAGAGCATGACCACCGCGCCGATAGTCCCTAGCGCTAACAGACCCATCAAACCAAAAGATATAGGCGACGAGCGTTCTATTTCCGGCGTCACTATTGGCGTGAATTCAACCGCAGAGATTGGTTTATTAGTATTTTTCTCAGACGACATAGTTTTTTACTGTTGAGTTATGACAAAAATGTATCACGGTGTTATGTATCACTCCCTATAAAGTATACGCAAAAGATTCTTTAGTTGGTCGATGTGTTGGTTGTTTCTTTTTACCATCACGTACTCGACTAGATAACATCGATGCATATGACTATAACGGGGTCGATGACTGACTGGTTGCCGACGATAAATCTTGATCGCACATCTCGATAGCCTTTACGTTTACCGACAGCGACATAGTTGCCGGGTTTTAGTAAAACACTGGTTTCTTTAAAGCGATTAAGATTACCAATACGATAGATAATAACCTCGGTTAGACCATCTGACTGGACAGTAACTTTAACCGGTATCTGAGATGCTGCTAAAACTGTCTCGAGCTGTTTTATCTGCCTAAGTAAGACTTGCCCTGCATCGGGTATATTTTGAGCATCGGCAAGCACTTGTTGGCCCGTTTGAAATACATTAGTGGCGGACAGGGAAAGTGGCGCCTTTAGGATTTCTTCAATTTGATTGTTAAGGCTTGCGCGCACTGAGACAGAAATTCTGCGTACTTTGGCAGTGATGAGGGTAGCATCAGTGGCGAGAAGCTCATCATAAATAGCAAGGGCTTTCTGCCACTCCTCATTAGATTCAAATTGATTGGCAAAAAACATCTTATCATCGACCAATTTCTGAGATTCTTGTCCATCGACCTGATTCAGCGCTCGTTCTGCGCTCAATTCGTTAGGAAAAAGAGCCTGAGCCTCGCTAAACTTTAGTCTTGCCTCAAAAAATTGCTGTCTGTCTAAGGCAAAAAACCCAGCACTCATTAGGTTTGAAAATTTATTATTAATGATCAACTGTGTTGTTGAGGTAAGCGCGCTCTGCGTTTTTATATGCACAGGGTCTATCGTTAGGGCTTGCTCATATAGACTTTTCGCCTTCTCTAAATCACCTTCCTGAGCGAATTGATTAGCGTCTTCCAACAAGGCTATTAGCTCAGGTAATCTCTTAGCACGCTGAGCTAGCAATTGGACTTTAGGATCCTGTGGGTCGATCGCCATGGCGAGACTGGCATTATCACTGGCAGTAATAATGTCTGATTCGTTGGAGGCACTCTCGATAGCGACAAAACTCGCCTGCTTTGTAGCATCTAAGGTTGTGACCGCTTGAAGACTGAGGGCGCTAAGTTCGTCTAGAGCTCGCTGATAGCTCGTAATGGATTGCAGATAGTTACCGTTGCCATACTGTTGATCCCCTTTTTCAATCGTCAACAATGACTGTTCGAATCGTAGTGCTGCCCAAAGGTTTATTGCCTTAGTACTTAAGTCATCCCTAAGACTAATAATGTCGGCCAAAAGTCGTTGTGCATCTTGTCGATACTTAGTTTTTTCAGCTGCCGTTGAGGGCGCCACGGTAGTGGCTAAAGATTCAGGGCTACTAGTCTGATTGGGCTCTGCTATCCAGGGTTCTGACACCATTTTGGGTAATAGCAAAAAAACGATAATAACTAAAAAAAGTAATAGTAAGAGCGTTAATTTTTGTCGACCGTTATGGTTATTTTTTTTCAATGTATTAATTACTCAGCCGTCTGCTTATAGTCCATAGAACCGCGTTCTTGCTGATAAATTTTGGCCATTAGCGCCTGCCACTGCGTATATTGAGCTTGAACAGTGCCGGTAAGAGTAACGGTTCGATCCTCCAGTGCTATTACTTGAGGGGCTATCTCGGCCTCTAACGATGAGCCCATTTCAGCAACCGACTCGTCATATTCGGTAGATTTCTGTTTTTTCTCTAGACCTGACTTTAAAATAAACCCGCCTACTGCTGCGGTGGCTGTACTTGCATCAGACGCTAGACGCGTGTCAGCTTGCGTACGTCCATAAATACCTGCCAAAATAGAGCCTATTCCGGCAATAATCCGTTGGTTACCTTGACGATTTAATTGCCGAGCTTTAACCACGGAATCATAAGACGACTGCCTGAATTCTTGATAAGCAAAATGCATTTGCTGCGAAAACCCATCATAGTAGTCTTGCATAGTATCGATGTAGAGATAATCGCGTTGGCGTATTTTTTGTATTCTGGTTAACAACTCATCATCTTCAGCAGGTAAGCGCTCTAGGATTAATATACCTTTCTTATTCTCACTTATATACTCCGAAAAAGCATCAGGAGAGAACTGTTTAGCAAAGCGAAGTTCAGAGATGTTGCGCAAGTCTATCACCGTCTCTGATTCGAGTTTTCCACGATAAATGAGCAAATCATTTGCGATGCTAATAAAAAGGTTTTGAAAGGGATCTCCCAAATTATTTCTAGTTTTTCTATCATAGGCTAGTTTACCGGCGACTTTCTTATAGGTTTTAGCAAACCATTCTCTACCCCTACTGTCTTTAACAACAACTCTAAGCTCTAAGGTTTCTCCATCTGAATGCAAAATAGTTCCAGTAATGTAAACGTCAGTGATGACTTGATCATTGGGTGTCACGCGGATTGCGCCCCAAGCGCCACTTTTTTCCATGACTTTGGCGAGTTGATTTGCGAAATAGATAGCCTCGGCGAAGCGGACTTCAGGAAAAACAGTATCATTTTCATCCGTGAGATATAGGCCATCGTTAAGGGTTGGAATACCGACGTCTAAAAGAAGTTCTTCTGGGATTGGACTAGTCGGGGTTTTCAGTAAAAGTGGTGTCGATGAGGTGATTTTATCCACAGCAGCAAAACCGTTATGTGACACCAATATTAGCGCTATGCCCAAAATATAAAACGGCTTAAATAGATTTTGTAGATTACGTGCTTGCATTGTTAATAATTCCTGCATTCTGTGACTTGATAAGCCTAGCGCTTACCGCTCTTTATTCGTCTGTATTCGTCCCAAAGTTTCTCTTTAAGGGTAGGGTCGGACTCTTGCATTGCCGCATCACGTATTTGTCGTAACACGATATTGTCGCCCTGACCATCACCGATATCTTTAGGTACTTCATCAGTAACTTGTTTAGGTTGCCCAGCACTACTCGATATTGTTGAGTCACTATTGGACGATCCCTCAGCCGTGGCTTCACTTTCACTAGGCCCCTCTGACGCTCGATTTTCCAGAGCCTCATCACCCTCCGCAATACTGCCCGCGTCGTCATACGTAGGTTGCTCCGCATCTGATTCGAGTGTAGAACCGCCACTGGGCCTTAATATGTCAATTTCCGAGGTACGATCATTACCTGATTGGCCAGACACCTCGGCATCAAATTCACCCAATGAATCATCCAATGATTGATCTAGCTGATCGACAGATTCCATACCGTCAGGAGAACCAGGAGAACCAGGAGAACCAGGAGAACCAGGAGAACCAGGAGAACCAGGAGAACTAGGAGAACTAGGAGAACTAGGAGAACTAGGAGAACTAGGAGAACTAGGAGAACTAGGAGAACTAGGAGAGCTAGGAGAGCTAGGAGAGCTAGGAGAGCTCGACGACTGATACGGCGATGGCATCTGACATCCAGTGAGCGCTATTACACATGAGATACTTAAAGATAGCGCGATAATGCGAATTGGAGATTTGGCTAAATACCGGTAGTTGGGGACGATTGGTTGCAACATTAGACTCCTGTACTAACTAAGTCATAGCTTTTATTGAAGCGCACTGTTTGTGTTTTACCATCCGAGAAAAAAGGCCTAAAGCGCTTTTTACGGAAGTGTTGCTGAAGTACTTTAAGCTCCTCTTTGGTTAAAGTAGCCTTATCATTGATAATCTGAAAGTCCGATGCAAATCCCGATTTTGAGATCTGCATTGAGATTTGAAGAGGCTCTGCAGCCCCTGCTCCAGCAGTTGCTTCCTGACGAGTGGATTGTTCTAATCCGTCGGAGAAGTCTATGACAGCCGCCTCTTGAAACAATAAAGTGCGAAGCTGGTCCGGATTGTCTGTTGTGTCAACTATCTCCTCGGCTAACTGGTAGGTTTTAGTTGCTGATGTAATTTGTCCAAAGACGAGATACCAGTCACCTAAGTTGGCAATGGCATCAGCCTGTTCGACAATAATCGACGGTTGCTGCTGCATTAATGATTCGATGACTCTTTGCAGTGCGGCCTTTCCTCGTTTGAAGTGTTTGTAGGATGTTCTAGGTTCGGTCCTGGCACCTGAAGAGCCCTCAACTGCAACTGAAAAACTGCTATCCCGCGGTTCACCATAATGCTTAATATGGTTAGCGATCAAGAATTGCACTTTGCCTATACGCTTGTATCTGTCGGGTGTCGCTGGATCTTTTAGACTTACTTCTGCATCTAAAATTTTATACATGTCATTAGCAAGATCTTCTAAAGCAATAAGAGTATGAAACCCTCCTTTAGGTTTTCTAAGGGGGTAAACCTTTGAATGCCAATCCATTAATGATTCGATGACTGGCAGCATCCGGACGTCTGATTGGCCATAACTTTTGGCATTCAGGCTATACAGCTGGTCGAGTACTGTTTGTGCTTGATCCAAATCACCCATCAATTTTTCTGTTTCCGCGATTGACATCAAATAGGCTGATTGAGATAGGCTATCGAGGCCAAAATTGATACGCTCAATCTGCATGCCTCTCTGAAATGCTAAGTTGGCGTCATCGTATTCTTGTTGGATGACGTAGCTATTGCCCAATCCCATAAACAGGTCAGATAACTCCGCAGAGTAGGCCCCTTGATGCGCTTCAAGTGAGTCAATGGCAATCAAATAGTCAGAAATTGTAACAGTAGTTTGTTCTTGAGGTGTCTGAGAATAGCCATTACCAGTAAACACCATCACAAGGATCAATAGTGTTCTCTTTAAGTTGACTATGCTTAGTCTTTTGATAAAGTCTCTGCGGTCTGAACTAGCGTGCATGGAGTTATCTCTTTTTGATTTATCTCAGATAATATAAAACCTTTGTTCACCAATTATAAATATACTGCTAAATCCATGACTTTGGCTCACTTTTTTAAGAAAATTCCAAAAGTCTGCTATGTGAGCGTAACACAGCAGACTTTATGTACCGAGGAATTTAACCCTGTTCTGAAGCCTCAATAAGCGAGGTTATTTTTTCCGAATCACCTGCCTTAATAATTGAAATACCCTCCATGGACAGATGCCGTTTGACTGCAGTATTTACATCTTCTACCGACAGATCCATCACTGCTTTTTCGTAGTTTTTATCCCATTGCATGGTACGATTCAGGTCAATATTTCCAGATAGCGTTCTGACCAATCGGCCATCTTTAGCGCGATCTATACGACTATTTTGCAAAATACCTGTTCGAGCATCATTAAGTTCTTGTTGTGTAAATCCTTTATCCAGCACCTTGGCTAGCTCTTCTTTAAAACCGACTTCAACTCGAGCCAGATTTTCAGGCGCACAAATAGCATAAGCACCGAATGTCGCATTTTCATCGTACGAACTGGCATTAAACCACGAACCTGCACCATAACTAAGACCATCTTGTTGGCGGAGTCTGTTGGCTAGTCTGCTGCTAATGAAACCACCACCAAACATTTGGTTTGCCATCTCTAATGCGGGGTAGTCAGGATGATCATCGCGCAACTTAAATTTGATCATCGCACCAAATGCGGCACCGGATTTATCAGGCGTATCGATAAAGCGATTAATGCTATTGGTATCTGCAACCCGAGATTCAATACGTTGGTAGACAGTATTGCTGCTCCAGCCGGCCATCATTTTGTTTAATTGGGTATTGATTTCATCAATGTCGAAATCGCCCACTACTGAGGCTTCAGCATCCTGGCCGCCAATAAAACGGGTATGGAAGGCATGCAGATCCTTAGAGGTGACGGACCTAATTTGAGCAATTTCATCATCAATACTAATTTGATAATAAGGATGGCCGGGACTATAAGGATTTAGGTGGTTGCCCAACTCGCGAAATACGCGAGAAGTAGGCTGCTGTTTCTCTTGCTCAAGCCCCACAATCATTTCCTCTTTTAAAACCTTGAGTTCTTCGCTATCAAAAGTAGGGTGCTTAAAGATTTCTTCCGTTAGCTCCATTACCGCGGCCAGATTCTTCTTGGTGGTCAATATACCGGCACCGGCGCCTGTTGATCCACCACTGACTGACACACTGGCTTTAAGCTCATCAAATGCCGCCTGTAGCTCTTCCCTCGAGTATTTCTGTGTGCCACGATCGAGCATGCTGACGGTCATGTTTCCAATAACCGATTGCTCAAAAAGATCTGCCTCATTACCGAAATCTAAATTGATGCTCGCGACCACTGATTCTCCGCGTGTCTTCTTTGGCAGATAGACAACGGTAGAGCCATTATCAAGTTGCCTAGTTATCGTACGCGCATCAATGTTGTCATGGGAGGGGTCAAAGTCCTCACCTTGGGCAACGGACTCTCGCCCCTGATAACCAGCGACTAATTGATCAACATCGGACTGTTGCAAGCGCACAATACTATCGGCGCGGTCAGGGTTCTGTTCGGGTAAAAATAGTCCTAATGTTCGGTTATCATTGACCAGATATTCAGCAGCAGCAGAACGTACCTTATCGGCCGTAACTTGCTCCATGCGATCACGATCGATAAACATTAGTCGCCAGTCACCCATGCCGATCCATTCAGAGAGTTCCAGTGCGATGCTTTGCGATGAGTTAAAGCGCAATTCAAATTGTTTGATCATTTTGGCTTTAGCTCGCGCTACCTCTTCATCGCTGATAGGCTCATTCGCCAAATTTTCTAAAGTCTCTAGCATCGCAACTCTAGCCGGTTCAATATCTTTATCGACGCCCAATTGCGCCATAAAAATAGCGACTCCAGGTTCACCCCATTGAAAACTAAACCCATATGAGTTTGCCGCAAGATTATTTTTGACCAAGGTCTTATGTAGTCGGCCCGAAGTGGGGTCAGCCAAAATATTGGTTAGCAATGCGACCGCAGGATACATCTCGTCAAAGCCTGCAGGGATGTGGTACATGCTGGCAACAACTTTTACATCGCCGGCTCGACGAATGGTCACTTGCCGCTCGCCGTCCTGAATGGGCTCTTCCGTATAAAGTTCTTGAAGCTGACGTTTAGGGCGTTTTATTTTTGAAAAATACTTATGTACTAGTTTGATAGTTTTATCTTGGTCGATCTTACCCGAAACAATCAAAGTGGCATTGTCAGGCTGATAATACTTTTTATAAAATGCCTTTAAGTTTTCAATTTTTACATTCTCTAAATCGGTACGTGCACCAATAGTGCTCTTGCCGTAGTTATGCCAGTCAAAACTGGTCGCTAGCATACGATCAATCAATACGCCGACAGGACTATTTTCGCCGTTCTCAAGTTCGTTTCTAACTACTGTCATCTCACTATCAAGATCTTTTTTAGCGATAAAAGAATTAACCATCCGATCCGCTTCTAAGTCGAGAGCCCATTTAAGATTTTCATCAGTGGCTGAGAACGTCTCATAGTAATTGGTGCGGTCAGTCCAAGTTGTACCATTAGGTTCTGCTCCGTGATCGGTTAGTTCCTTAGCAATATTTTTATGTCTTGGTGTTCCCTTAAAAACCAGGTGCTCAAGTAAGTGTGCCATACCTGTTTCACCATAATTTTCGTGTTTTGATCCGACTTTATAGGTGATGTTGACGGTAATAGTTTCCTGGCTTGGATCAGGAAAAAGTAACACCTGAAGACCGTTTTTAAGACGATATTCAGTAATACCTTCAATACTGTTAAGTTGCTCAACACCTCTGGGTAGTTTGGCGGCGGCGCTTGCAGTTGGTGTAAGAATCATTATCAACACAAGGGCTGAGAAAAACGTTCTAAACATTTATTAATTCCTTTTATTCAAATTATAGTGACTGTGACAAGGGGACTGAGGATAAATTCAATATGCTCCCATTAAATTCTATGAATCTGCGTAGTAATCAAGATAGCCAACACCACTGACAATGTCGAGAATATCTTCTTCTAAAGAGTTCCTAGCCTGCTCAACATAACGACCAATTTCATAACCACTACGATAGAAGACAAAAGTAGGTGTACGGCTAATACTTGATTTTGCCTCTATTTTTGATGGAGTATCTTTATTCACCGACAACGCAATAATACTAATGTTGCCCGGGTCAAAAGATGCTGTATCAAGAATTTTAAACAGCGCAGGTACCTCGCGCTGACTGTCATGACACCAGGTCCCTAAAAAAACGGTGATGGATACGTCCGATAAAAAGGATGCACTCTGGTTAACTATTTTTGTATTGGGAGAATAATTCGAATAGTTATTATCAAACCACATTTTAGTCGTAGTATTTTTCTGCAGGTCAGTTCTGGTAATTTCTCCTACCACTGGCGCATTGGGTTTTGCATAAGTCGACGAACTAATCGACGTAATCAAGCTAAAAAAAACTAGTGTAATCAGCCCTCGATAGAAGATGTTGAGCATAACTGAAGCCGTGTTTTAAGAGTCGGTTAGCATGATAGAATAAAAGCGTATGGATATCACAGTATCCAGTAAATTTATCACTAAGACTTTAAAGGCGATCTGCACATGAGCAAGCCATTACAAGGGTTGAGGGTAATAGAGTTGGGCCAGTTACTAGCGGGTCCTTTTGCTGGGTGCATGCTCGGTTATTTCGGTGCGGAGGTTATCAAGATTGAACCACCGGGCGGTGACCCTATTCGTAATTGGCGTGAGGTCAAAGACGGTACGTCCCTTTGGTGGCGAAGTCTCGGACGTAATAAAAAATGTATCTCACTAGATTTAAAGACTACCGAGGGCAGAGATATTGTCAGGCAGCTGATGAAAACGGCTGATATTGTGGTTGAAAATTTTCGCCCTGGCGTTCTTGAAGCGTGGAATTTAGACCCTGTTAGCCTGCAGGAGGATAACCCTAATCTTATCTATGCCCGCATATCGGGTTATGGACAGACGGGTCCCTACGCGGAAAAACCTGGTTTTGCCTCTGCCTGTGAGGCAATAAGCGGATTCCGTTTCGTCAATGGTTACCCCGGGGAAGCCCCTGTACGGCCAAATTTAAGCATTGGTGACACAGTTTCAGGTTTGCATGCAGTGATTGGCATACTGATGGCGTTGCGCGCTAAAGATCAGGCAGTAGAGCAAGGTATCAGTGGTGGTCAGGTGGTCGACGTGGCGCTCTATGAGTCAATGTTTAACCTGCTTGAGGCGGTAATACCTGAGTATGATGGAGCAGGAGTTGTGCGCCAACCTTCGGGGACTACTGTGACCGGCATAGTCCCCACCAATACTTATAAATGTGCGGATGGCAAATTCTTGGTGATTGGTGGCAATGGTGATTCTATCTTTGTCCGGTTGATGCAGGCCGTGGGCAGAGCTGATATGGCCGGAGATGAAAAATACGGTACTAACGCCAATAGAGTGACACATGAGCAAGAGATAGACAAAGTACTTACCAGTTGGTGTTCGAGCCTCCCTCTAGCCAAAGCGATGAGTATTTTGGAGGCCTCCCGTGTTCCTTGTGGCCCTGTTTATAGCGCTGTAGAAATGATGGCTGATGAGCATTTTAATTATCGTGGACTGTTCGAGCAGGTAGAGATTAATGGGGAGCCACTAAAGCTTCCTGCTATGATGCCAAAGCTGGCTGGTACTCCAGGCGGTACCGAGTGGCCCGGCCCTGAAATAGCTTCACATACTGATGAAATTCTTGAAGGATTAGGGATGGACAGTGCGACAATTACTCATTTAAAATCTCTCGGCGTAGTGGCCGATTCAGTTTAAAATCCACCATAAACCGACGATTAAATTTTACTTAAGCTTGGGAAATACTATGACTATATGCTCTTTTCAGCCGCCTCTCCGAACTCTAATGGGGCCTGGACCATCCGATGTTAGTGATCGTGTTCTTCAAGCTATGGCACGACCGACGGTAGGCCATCTAGATCCAAGCTTCATCGGTATGATGGATGAGACCAAACAGCTTTTACAATATGTTTTCCAAACTAAAAATGAGCTGACATTTGCCGTGTCAGCACCTGGCTCTGCCGGTATGGAGTGCTGCTTTGCAAATTTGGTCGAGCCCGGCGAAAAAGTTATTGTTTGTCAAAACGGTGTGTTTGGTGGGCGCATGAAAGAAAACGTAGAACGCTGTGGTGGCATCGCAGTGATGGTTCAAGATGACTGGGGTCACGCGGTAGATCCCAGCAAGCTTGAAGATGCACTGAAAGCTAATTCAGATGCTTGTTTAGTAGCTTTTGTTCATGCTGAAACATCCACTGGCGCTCAGTCAGATGCTAAGACGTTAGTGGCATTGGCCCATAAGCATGGTTGCCTCACGATTGTGGATTCAGTCACTAGCCTTGCTGGGACTCCCCTTAAAGTAGATGAGTGGGGTATTGATGCCATTTACTCTGGATCACAAAAATGTCTTTCGGCGTCTCCCGGTCTATCCCCTGTCAGTTTTAACCAGCGTGCTGCGGATAAGATAAAAGGTCGTACCACTAAGGTTCAGAGCTGGTTTCTTGATCTCAATTTGGTGATGGGTTACTGGGGAGGTGAGGGCAAACGCGCTTATCACCATACAGCACCGGTCAATTGTCTTTACGGTCTCCACGAGTCGTTAGTTATTGTACAGGAAGAGGGTTTAGAAAATTCCTGGGATAGGCATCAGCGCAACCATGTTGCACTGCGTGATGGATTGGAGCAGATGGGCATCAACTTTATTGTTGCCAAACAAGATCGTCTACCTCAATTAAATGCAGTGACCATTCCTGCGGGTGTCGATGATGCGGCGGTGCGGACCCGATTGTTAAATGATTTTGACTTGGAAATTGGCGCAGGCCTGGGTTCCTTGGCCGGCAAGGTGTGGCGTATTGGTTTGATGGGTCATGCCAGCTCGCAGAAAAATGTAGACTTCTGTTTGAATTCTCTGCGAGCTGTATTGTAGGCTTTACTCAGATGGCATCAGTTCTAAAAGTGCCAAAACGGTAGCTTCTATCCCTGCAGTAACCGCTGGCTGGGGTTCAATATTAAATATTGGGCTGTGGTGTGAAGGTACTGCAGGTCCGGTACCATTTCTGGCTGCGGTAATATAATCAGCATCTGTCCCGCCCACTGAGAAGTAGACACTGGTAATTTCAGGGTCGGTGGTAAAGAACGGAAAGTCTTCTGCACCCATACCCTCTGCTTCGAAAGCCGTTACTCTGTCCTCACCCATGCCGCTTTGCCATGCCTGTTTTAAACGTCGAACCATTGCGGCATTGTTAACTGTTGGTGGTGTGGACTCCTCGGAATATACGACCTGAGGAAGTTTATCCTCTGGCAAGCCAGCGGCACGCCCTAAATTTTCAGCGATGCGCTTTATCCCTTTTAAAAGTATATCTCTTGTTTTTAGATTGGTATTTCGAACGGTTAGTTGCAGATGGGCAAGTTCAGAAATAATATTATGTTTAGTACCACTATGAAAAGCACCGACAGTGACAACACCAGGTTGCCTTGGGGACAACTCACGAGACACGAGAGTTTGTAAGGCCATGACAATTTGGCTGGCTAGGACAATAGGATCTTTACCTGCATGCGGAGAAGCGCCATGTGCGCCTATTCCGCGAACATAAATATCTACGGTGTCCGCTCCAGCAAAAGGGGCGCCCTCAACAACGTTAATCACACCGGACGGCAAAATAGATGAAACATGAAATGCCAAAGCATAGTCTGGTTTTCCAAAGCGTTGCCAGAGGTTGTCTGCCATCATTGCTCTAGCGCCAATTACTCGTTCCTCAGCCGGCTGCCCAATAAGCATTAGTGTGCCGGACCACTGGTCTT